>Ga0007881_1000363_pt1 | contig 21618 bp, 44 predicted proteins | sample CryBogCBH12Aug09_FD_70959 | JGI IMG/M metagenome (GOLD analysis project Ga0007881, IMG submission 70959) | Freshwater microbial communities from Crystal Bog, Wisconsin, USA - CBH12Aug09 | ecosystem: Environmental > Aquatic > Freshwater > Lake | place: Crystal Bog, Wisconsin, USA | collected... | reverse complement strand
GCCAGCATAGGCAGAATTACCCAAAGCAAAAGTGGCTGAACCATCGTTCGTGTAAAATAACGAACTTGAAACCCATAAAATAGTATTATCTGCTGTAATTTGTTTATTGGCTTGGTCAATCGCGCTTCCGAATAAGAAGGTGTCGCTTCCTCGTGGCGTCCCAAATGGATAGTTTGTCCAATTGGTAGCAGACGCGTCAAAGCAAATCAAACTTAAAACAACAACCATCAAACGGATAAAATTTTTCATATTTTTATTTATTACACTAAATTGAATTACGAAGAATAGATTTCTCCTCCACCGGCGTCTTGAATATCCCCATCGCCAGCATCTTGAAGTGGATTTGCCTGATTTTCTGAAAAAGCAGGATTCAAATAATAAGAATAATCTCCAATTATAGACGATGCCACTTTTGCGAAAAGATAATTCCATCTCCATCTGAGTTGCTCCAAAAATCCACCAGCCAAATAAGCGTTCCCCTCTGTCTGAAAATTTGACAAATCAGAAGATGTCAAGGAAAGCTGGTGCAATCTTGATTCAAAATCCGATATGGTTCCTTGGATATACATACTATTTTATACACTTAATAAGTGCTATGACCCGTATATTGACCTCCAAAAAAGTTCAAAATATAACCGTGGGGGCCGGTTGAATTGGTCTGGATGCTAACGGATTCCGTGGATGGGGGTTGCCACCAGTTGACTGTGGCGTGATTGGTGTTGATTTGGTTTATGTTTGCAGAAAAATCAGTATTAAAAACATTGACTGCGGTGTTGTATCCCCCCAAATAATTAACATAGACTTGATAAACATACGAGGCTACATAAGGGGAAGAAAGATAGTAGGTATTGTTAAGAGCCGTTACCGTGGCCGGATATGGGGCCGCGTCCGCTTCAACTGAAAATGCCACATTATACGCCGGGTCTGGCGAAGTTTTTTTGCCGTTCAAAATTATGAATTGGCAATTTTTTGTTAAAACATTAAATCCATTTAATGCAATTCCCCTTGATGGGGCATAACCCAAATACGGCGAAACCGGATTTACGATAAATTTACAATCTTCAAATGAAAAAAAGCTATTCAAGCTTCCAGATTGAAGATTCGCGTCGTCATACAGGGAAGAAAAGGTTGATTTAAGAGCCTGCCCCTGTATGGTTCCGTAGTTTTTAATAAAAAGCGCGTCAGAATATCCGCTTACGTTAATGTTGTAAAAAAAGATATTGGTAACATTGATATTGTTAAATGCCATCGCTCCATTGACAATCGGCAGCGTTCCAGAATAAATCGGATAAGTGTCGTATCCAGAAATCGTGTTTGTGCAATAAAGATTAAAATTTGCCAAGGTAATACCGCTGTTTGTCAAAACGAAACCAGCGGCGAAATGCGCCGAAGGTATTGGCATTGCGATATTAACGACGCCGTTCGTATCGCCCAAAATGGAAACACCGGACGGAATAATCACTCCATTAGTGTTATTCGGCATGGAATAGTTCCCAGCCATAATGTAGATAACGTCATTGTTTGAACATTTTGCTATGGCGTTCGTAATGGTTAAAAATGGGAAATTCGTATTACCACGAATTGCGGTTGCATCGTTTCCATTAGTCGTAATCAATAAGATGTTTGAATTCGCCAGAGTATTAAAAACCCCATATTTAACAAGAATAACCGGCGGAACATAGCTGTTTGTTATGTAAATGGCGGCCCCATTTGCGTTTTGGACAACTCCGGCTGAAATCGGGCCGTAAGTATTTACCGTTACGTTCGTAAGAATGGAGCTTGCTTGGGGGACTGCCCCGGAACCGTCTAAAAATTGCGTAGCAAATAGGTCGCCATTTACGTCCACGGTATGACCATTGCCTAAGCTATTAGCCCCAAATCCAATCGCCAGTTGAGAACGGGTGCTTGCATTAATATTAACGGTGTTACATACATTACCACCGATATTTACCCATCCATACGCGAAAAGATTGGCCGAATTTGCGGCTAATAGGTTTAAATTTCCACCCCCGTCATCCAAAACGATGCTGTTAATGGCTTTTGTTATACTGTTGTATTGTGCAGCGATTGATTGGCCGAATGGTAGTATGACGGAACTTAAAAAGGCATCGCCCCCGCCGCTAATACTTCCTTGATTTACGCCGGAATAATCATAAAATAAAATACTGGCGACTGTTCCGCCATTTGGACTTCCAACCAATAAAAGAGGCTGTCCCCCACCGTCGAAACCCATTTGGATACCATTCCCCAAAAATCCAGCCGAACCGTCCGAATTCAAGAAAGAATTTGTTCCTGTGTCTAGGGTATGGGTTGGATTTGGATTATTGATGCCGACGAAATTGTTGGTATCAGTGAAGTTGGGAAGCTTTAAGGTGACGACATACTTCGCCAAGTCTGGGGCAGTAATTTGCTTGTTGGCATTTGCGGTAAAATCACCGAATAGAAAGGTATCATTCGTGTGGGGAATCCCGAATTGGTAATTCGCCCACGGCTCTGCGGAGACGTTAATTCCTGAAAGGAGCATTGCGCCTAAAGCCAAAACCAAGCAAAAAAGTTTTCTCATATTTTTGTTCTCCTACTATATTACACGAATTTCAATTATTTGGAAAGATGAAAAACCTTATCATAGATTATGAATGTAGTAGAAATCTTAATCATAATCGCCATAATCTTCTATGGATGCTGGAAGGATAGGAACAAACCTCCCTTCGGACATTAAATTGAATACTTGTCGCTTTTGGAGAGGTTTTCGTCAGCCCAAAGGGGTTGAAGATTGGAATAATGAAAACATTTTTGCTGTTCTTCGGGATTATTCAAGTCAAAGGCCGCGCAGGGCTTGATATGGTCAATATGCCAAAATCCGTGATTGTCCCAAGTCATACCCTGATGGAACTGAGATTCGATATGTGATTTGGCAAATTCAAGGGAACAACCCAAGAGTTTTACCGTTGAAGCGGATTTTTTTCCAGTTTTGATTGCGCTTTTTACACGACCACGCAAGGTTTTAAGAAGCTTAAAGGCAGGGTCAATCTGTTTTCTCATGTTTTGATAATGGGTGCATTTGCGATTATAGCAGACAAAGCAATTCTTTCTTCGCTTATTCCCCGAAATGATATAGAAGTCCTCAATAGGCTTATCCTTCTTGCAATCAGAGCAGACCTTGGTTTCCTGATGTTCCATTTTACATTAGAGGGTTCAATGGATAGTTTGGTTCAAAGGAATATGGATGAATTGTCAATAGATTTTTAATTTATTTTAATTTAAGTTTATTTAATTTAATATAATTAGATTTACTTTCCAAAATAAAAAAGCCCCGCCCATTTTTTGCCCGAATGATTTTTTCAACCCTTGAAATCTTGGGGAGAACGAAAATGGATACCCCCGGCGCGGCGCGGCCATCAGGTTTTCTAATTTTTTTCATAAATTCGGGGGTGCATTAGAGTATTTGATGATGGGCTATTTACAATAAAAAACCCTAACCTTTCGGCTAGGGTATTTGTTTAACTAATCAGGCTCACAAGGCCATTAGCGCGTCGAATCGTTCGCGCTCCGGCTGTAAAACCGCTTCGACTTCGCGGCGGATTTGTTTCGCCAACTTTTGCAACCTTGCGCGAATTGGTTTGAACTCTTTCCGCTCGTTTCGTTCAATCGCTTTCGCAACCGCATTTTGGCTTTGCGCCTTGCGCGTTGCGCGTTGCTTCGCTTTCCAGTTTGCGCGAGCGTCCCCGCTTTTGCTTGTGAAAACTTCGCTTGCGCTAACTTGCGCCAGCTTGCCAATTTCCGTTTGCGCGTCCAGTGTGTCGAATTTATTCATTTTTTTTGTCGTTTGATTGTTTCGTTTGTTAGTGTCATTTAAGACAACGCAATTTTGACAGATTAGGGAAAAGAGTCAACAGTTTTTTGATTTTTTTTTGTAAAAAAAAAGTGGGGATTAGTAACTTTTCCCCTTGACAAGTTAGGCAATCATCAAACCATTTTCGAGCCGGAAACTAGGAGCAACCACCAGCGGCGGCAGCTTGGCGGAAATTTCCGCTTTGATACTGTCAACCATTTCAGACACGGCGGAAAACTTTTCATCCGGCAACTTTTCAAAATTTTCCATCGTCGCCGCAAGTTCAACCGCTTTCCGCAAATTGGCTTGCGAAACGCAACCGCTAGACGCCAACGCATAAGCGAAAGACACAAGGCCAAGTTTCGCCGTTGCGCGTTTCTCGTGTCCGGCAACGCAAATCAGATTGCCGGAAACAATCGCCTTTGCTTCGCCGCCAGAAACGAACGCCGCGCCAAGTGCCTTTGCAATAGTGTCGCCGCCTTTGATTGATACAGTTTTCATTTTTTTGTTTTCTAGTTTAATCGCGCTTGGCGTTGCGTTGTCTAGCTTTGTGCTAGGTTTATCCGCTTGCCGTTGCGCTTTCAACTGCCAACAATTTAGCAGACCACCGAAAAAACACAAGCGAAAAAACAAAAATAATCAAAATAAAGTTATTCACAAAATCGCTCTTTTCCCTGACTTGGCACGATTCATGCTTGCCAGCAAACGCCATGCCAACCGAGAAAGTTTTTTGTTTGGCACGCAACTTGCTATTCCGGCCATTAGGTTGTCTAATCCAGTCCAGCAGCCGACCTAATACGCCACCGGAGCGCACGCACGCGCCTGCGCGCCCACGCGCCCGCGTGTATTTGCGCGCGTATATTTACGCATTAGGTATTTCACTTTGAACTATTTCACTTGCTAATGATTCAAGTTGAGAAAAAAGCCGCTAGGTTTTACCCTAGCGGCGTGATTGATTAGACTTCAACCGCTTCAACCGTCACCGTTGGCAACGGCGTCACCAGCTTGGCGAAACGGTTTGCGTCTCGCGTCACGCGCTCGAAAATCGAAAGCGTGTTTTCGCTGACACGGTTTGCCAACTCGAAACGCTCGCCGCTGACATCGTGCGTCAAATGCTGCGTCACGGCGTTGTAAAGGTTGTAAAGGCTACGCGCCGAATCTTCCGCGTGTGTCGGATTCGACCAGATACCCGCAACCGCTTCGCGCATTTTGTCAGACATGACGCGCTGCGCTTGCAAGTTCGCCAGAATGACATGGCCTTGCGCTTGCGTCAATTCGACTTGCGCCATGCGTTCAAAAATCAGCGTCGAGGCGTCGAAAGCTGCCATCGCCTTTTGCAAGGCGTCACCAACAAAGCCAACGCTAATCTTGCTGCCATGCTTTTGCGTCAAACCGAATTGCTTCGCCGCGCCAATCATTCCGTTAAGGCAAAGCAAACGGAGCAGACCAGCAATAAACGAGGCACGGAGCGAACCGTCAAACGAATTTTGCAGGATTAGGCGCATACCAACTTCGTCACCAACTTTGGCGATTTTTTTGATATGGCTTTTGAAACGGTATTCGGCGTAAAACTTTTCGCCAATGCCCGTCACGATAATCCGGCGTTCAAAGTTGGCAAGGCCAGCGGCTTTGAAAGCGGTTTCGGCGGCGTCAACCAAGTCACCGTTTTGAACCAGACCATAACGGTCAGTCACTTTGCCCAACACTTCAAAAGTGTCAGTCCGGCGATTGCTGGTAAAACCGTCTTTGACAAAGCTGCCATCCGGCAACTGGTGAAACGAGGGAACGGCTTCAACGGTGAAGTCGAATTTTGAACTTTGAATTGCTTTGATTGCCATAATTTTTTGTCTTTCGTTTGCAGTGTGTCTGGCGTCTTGCCAGTTATCACCAACACCAACACTATAACAGACCAGAGAAAAACCGCAAGTCTTTTTAACTAATTCGACAAAATCTTTTTTCAGGAAAGTGATGGACTTTCGGGGACTTGGCATAGTTTATGCTTCACGATTAGGTTAGTCCAGTGTAATAACCTAATATGACAGATAAGCAAATCTTACAACGTCGAACCGCACAAGCTAAATGGTATCATGCCAATAAGTCAAGCGAAAACTACAAAAAATTAAGACGTAACAAGCAAAAACGTCACCAGCAAAGGCATTGCTTTGCTAGGTTGCTAAAGCAATTAAAAAAGCGTGATTCACTTTGCACCATGACTAGGTTTGACTTATGGCGCATTGCCAAACGTCAAAAACTCATTTGCGATTTAACTGGCAGACCACTAACAAACGAGAACATTTCACCAGACCACATTTTGCACCTATCCAAAGGCGGCAAAACAACATTAGAAAACATAAGGCTAGTAATAAGAGAAGCTAATATGGCAAGGCAAACTTTGGATGATAACGAATTAGTTAAACTTTGTCAAGACATTGTTTCATTTTTTTCTAAAAAAAATTAGCTCGCGCTTGGATACCCTACTCTTGACGTTTTATCGTCTCACTGGCGTTTATCGAGTGCCGCGCTCGTTACTTGATGTCCGATGTTTAGAGAATAACAAATCAGCGAAACGAAGTAAAGGATTTTTTTCGCTTTTTTTCAGGATGGAAAACTGCGGTTTCAAAGGATGACCGCAAACCCTTTTGTCGTTAGTTGGCAACGCCGCACGCTGCCAAAAATTTCGCCTTGTCAAATCGCGGATTGCTTGCCGCGCAGACCTTAATCCAGCTTTCCGCGTGCGCCTTGCGCTCGCTCGCTGGCATCGCCGCGATGATTTTCGCCGCCATGATGAAGTGTTTTTTTGTCATAATTTTTTGTTTGTTTTGTTATCTCACCAACACGGACAAGATAACAGACTTGTTAAAAATTGTCAATCGTTTTCTTCGACAATTTCAAAGTTTTTTATGCCGTGAAACTTCGCGCATTTTTTGGCGAATAGCCTTGACGGATAGCGCGTGGCATTTTCGCGCGTTGCCGTTTGTGACAGCGGGAAACTAAACGAGCCAATCTTTACAGGCTCGACCAGAAAACCCCTGCGCGTTTCAACTTTGAAAATCATGCGAGCATTATGTCAGAATTTTTTCATTTGTCAATTCTTTTTTTTGTGTTGTTTGTGTGCTTCGTAAATGCCCAAGGCAATCGCCCCGACAATAATCGTTACGGGATTAAAGAGAATGTCAAGCATATTTTTTTGGTTTTTTAGTGGCGTTTATAGGTTACTTCAAAAGTATTTTTATCCCAACACGCGCGACAAGTCAAACATTTATTGCCTTGTTTTGATGCTGGACAAGTGAAATTTTCTTTGCTCGCTCCGCTCACTTGAACGCCGGATTTTTTGGCTAATTCAATCGGCGGAACGCCGTCAAACATCAAAGCGGAAAAACGGATGCACAAATTTTCTGGAATGACACCGCCGCCGCGCACAAAGTCGCACACAATCTTAAATTCGCGCGTTGGCAACCAGTGTTTGATTGCTGGCGTCCCCTTGCAAACATCCACAATCTTTTGCAAATGCCAAACGCCTTGCAAATCGCCAGCATCATGCCAGCGAAAAAATCCGCTCGACTCGCTTCCGTTAATCGCGCAAATCATGGCTTCAACCCATTCAGGCTTTTGCAACGCTTCAAAACGCTTTTCCTGCGCGTTTTGGACATTTTCGTAACGGTAATTGCCGCGCAAAGCGTAACACTTTGAACAAATCGAGCCTTCGACTTTCGCCATTTTCTTGCCAGTAATGCAACGCAAGGCGGAAAGTGAATAGCCTTGACATGGCATTTTGGACGGCGCGGAAAGTCCGCCGACAAACTCGATTGCTTCCGTTGTGTTAATCATGGCGACAATATAGCAGACATTCCGCAAAAGTCAATAGTTTTTTGAAAAAAGTTTTAGCGGTTTAAGGATGACCGCAAACCTTTGCGCCACACAAATTTACGGCTTGGCAGACCAGCCAAAGGCGCGGCGACCTTTGCGGCCAAACGCTTTCGGCATTTGCTTGCGTTTGATAAATCCGCCAATCCAAAGGTTATTCAAATGACGGGTAACATTTGGCAAGCTTTGATTCATTACCGTCGCAATTTCGCCAGTGGAAACATAGCGGACACCATCATAACGCGATTGCAGATAAGCAATAATCAGCGTTGCATTGTTTGACGCGCTAGTGTGCAGGAACGTCTTTTCTGCGGTTTCCTTCGCCAGCGAGCGAAGGACGAGGATGTTTTCAAACTTTGTCAGGAACGTGTTTTTCATTTTCTTTTGTGTGGTTAGCTGTAAGCTTAATTGCTTTCAACGCAATCAATCTAACAGATACTTTTCAAAAGTCAAAATCTTTTTTCACTTTTTTTCACAAATCTTTTCTGGCGTTTAATCAAATGGCAAATCGGCCAATCTAACACACAAACCAAGCAAAGTCAAACAAAAAAATCAAAAAATCTTTCTAATGTTGTCCAGCCTCTTTCAGTAGTTTTCTTAATGAGTCTTGGGCGCGTATGTAATTAGAATGGGCGTTGTCCAGCATATTCTGTGCCATTGCCTGTTCCTGCGCGTATTTGGCAACATTGATTTGAGCTTGGCGGATTCGCTTTTCGAGCGAATTGCGTTCGGCTTTGGGCAGTTGCCAGATTTGAGCCATATTTATTTGAATTTGGTTTTGCGGTTGTATTTGGTTTTGTCGGGGATTACCTTTGTATTTGGGTTCAATACGCCCCAAGACTTGCGGATTTTGGGTTTGGTGTTTTTATTTTTCATGTGAACACCATAACACACGGATTGGTGAATGTCAAGTGTTTTTTAAGCCAGCTTCGGCGCGGATTTTGCGCTTGAGCATAAACACTTCAAAGACAGGAATATCTTTGATTTGCGCGAGTGTATTATTGAATAGTTTGTCAGCCAATTCGCGCTTGCCGTGTTTGACAGCAAGCACGATTAGATTCCATTTACTGACAGGAACATCGTCAATCACTTTATATGGTTTGCGTTTCATGCGCTAACTATAACATAAACGCACAGAATGTCAACTCTTTTTCGCGGGAGTTTTCGGCACAATCCCACGCCAGAATTTAGGATTTTGTTTAATTGGCACAACTCTTGCTCCAATCATCGCGGGGTCTGAGTATTTGATAATGACCAGCCCTTTGATTTGTTTCCGCGCGTATAGGTAGCCGAAGCCGAGATAAACGCAACTGACATGGTTAATGTCCTTGTGAATGTATTTGCGGCCAATTACGATGTCTTTTGGTTTCATATTTTGTTTAATTTCTATTTACTTAAAATTATTTTAGCCTTAAATGAGTCAACTATTTGATACCAGTCACATTCAACTCCAGCCAAAGCCATTGTCGCATCAGCTTCGGAGTCAAACGAGCCTTGAAAATCACCATTGGGATAATAGTGTGAACCATAAAACAACAAGAGTCTTTTCATACGCGCATTATGGATTAAAAAACTGTATTTGTCAAGGTCTATTTTCGATTGTCGGCTTTAACCAGATTCCGCGTTCCTCGACTAACCACCATAAGCCAAAATCATTCAACAAAGTAATTGACCTAATGGTATTAGCGGAGAACATCTTCAACAATTCTTCCCTGATACGCTCGGTTGAAGTCGCCTCAAAGCGTTTCCTATTTTGTTTAATTAGGTTAAGCATCGCGTCGAGTGTATTTTCCTCGAAACGGAATTGCTTTGTGACCGCGAAACGCAAAGCGCGAATAACGCGCAGGGTATCTTCATTAAAACGCTGTTCAGCATCGCCCACACAGCGAATTAAGCGGTGTTCAATGTCATTTACGCCATTGTGCGGGTCTAATAATGCGCCTGTTTCAACATCCTTTGCCATCGCGTTGACTGTAAAATCTCTGCGTGACAAATCATCTTCAATAGTCCCGACTTCAACTGAATCCGGCCTTCTTGAATCACTGTATGCTCCATCTTTACGAGCCAAGACATAATCCGCAGAACCTAATTCTGGCACATTAGCCCGTATTGTGAGAAATTTTTCAGTCTCAAGGAAAATCTTACCACCGCGAGCGATAATCATTTCGCGCATAGCAGCATAAGAAGGAGCTTCAACAACAAAATCATTGTCTTTTGATTTAATACCAAGAAGCTCGTCTCTTATCGCGCCACCAGTTAAATAAATTTTCATAAATGATTCCAAGTTTTTTTGTTGACTATATTAATTAAATTGCAGGAGCAGAGGAGAATCGAACTCCCGATAATTGGGGACATAATGCCCCGCGACTAGGCCACTAGCCACTTATCTGCCCCATTTAGATTCTATCCCATCCAGACAATGTTGCCGTGACGGAGAACGGTTACGCGCAAACCAAGCAGCTTTGCGCCCTCAGCCAAAATCATCGCGTCATTCAACGCTTCGCGCACAGTATTCCCCTCGACAGGGATTTCGGCGTTTGGAGTTACAACCCAATAATGTATCTTTTTCATGTTGTTAATATACTTGATGCGTTTCGGTTTGTCAACACTTAATCGTAATCAGGCTCGTCAGGCTCGTCGAATTTATCCTTGTCGTTTTCCCGAATCTTTTCAGCCCAATTGTCCAATTCTTTTTCAATCGCGGCTTCGATTTGAACTAATTCTTCCGGCGTAAAACCAGTTTTGTCGAAGTCGGTTTTATCAATCTCGACATAATCAACGCCACGGTCAACTTCCCTATGTCCCCAATACTCATATTCGCCAATCCCGTCGTTATCCCAATGATATTCGACGGTGACTTCGATTTCAACCGCATTTTCGCGGGAACCAAGTTCCTCAACTTCTAATGTAAATGTTTCAGTCATACGCCTACAATAACAGAATTGGTTTTGATTGTCAACTACTTTTTCTTAAAATCGGTGACTGGTCTGCCCCAATCATCTTCGTCGCCAACTTTAGACGGCAAAGCGACAATTTCAAAACTGCGTATTGGACGGACATAAACCATTTGACCGCAGCAATTAGTGACCGTCTTACAGGTGTTCCCATAAGTGTCAGCGTTGCGTAGTGGGCCACTTGGCACATCCAAATCTTTTTTACAATGTGGGCATTTCATATTCGGAGATTAACATGGTTGAATCTAAATATCAACTACTATTTCACTATTTCAACTTCCAACTTTTTCTTACCCCACTTTACGGCATCCAAATGGTTTGTGAAGTAAATATCAATACGCGAATCGTATTTCGTCGCCAGCCTATCTTGAACAGTATAGACATGGCCGTTAATCAATAGCTTCGTGCCGAACGGTATTTTGCGACTGGCCGCGCAAGTTACGCCCTGAACTGGCGTGTGACCGTCAGCCGTTTTGTTATTGGCCGACCACTTGCCACAACACTTCACACAGCTACAATAGGCCGTAACCGTATAAGTGTTATTCGTGCCAGTAGCCAAAGCCACTAAAGCAAACAAAGCCACAATAGAAACAATTAATTTAATTTTCATGTTGTTATCCTATATTACTACATTGAGTTTGTCAATACTTTCTTTTAACTGTTTTGACACGCGGCCATACAGTTCGCGGTTGCCACTACGCAAACCCTTCATAATGTGATGCTTTTCTTTTAGGTAGGTGATGGCGAAGTCAGCATCTTCCTCGACGATTGATTTCGTGTTAGAAAAAAAGTCAGCCAATTTGATAGTCTTGGCTTCATCGCTAATTTGTGAAATGCGGTGAGCCTCCTGCATCTTGCGCCATTTGCGGTTCCACAATGGATTTTGCTTGACAGGATAATCTTCGGATGTATAAACATCAGTCAATTCAGTAACCATTTGCCTTGCGCGTTTTGGGAAAAGACCATAAAAAAACTGGAAAATCCACAAAGCAATCCAGCGTTTGTCCGAGACTAATTTAGGAAAAAAATCTTCACCCAAATCGTGATAGAAAGCCGCGATAATTATATCTTCATCGTCTGTATATCCAGAGACAATCTCCGCAACCTCATCGGTATGGACATGATATGGCAACAGACTATATTTACGCTTTTGACCAATGAAGTCGTGAGCGATATGAGAAAATTTCTTAGCCAGAATCAGTTTGATGTTCCACTTAATCATATTTTTATATTAACAGAAGTAGCAGTTGAAGTCAAGAAACATCTTCTCAAAAGTCAATAGAAGTGTAAGAAGATGTATGAATAAGAAATTTATGAATCCACCAGACGTTATCAACCCACAGAAGAAGGTCTGTTACAAATGTCACGACGAAAAACCTATTAGCGAATTTAATAAATGCAAAACGGGTATTTACGGCTATCATAATCATTGCCGAGAATGCCAACGAATCGTAAAATCTAATTGGGCTATTAAAAACTCTAATTGGATAAAAGAATACGCATCAAGACCAGAAAACCTAGCCGCCAACAACGCTAGACAAACCAAAAAGTATCATACCGACCCACAATGGCGAGAAAAAAATCTTGCTGAAAGTAGAAAAAGGCGCAGGCTAGAACCGGCCAAAATTAAAGCACGCATCCAACGAGCTAACTGGCTAGAAATTCCTCACAACAAAATCGCCCAAAATTTACGCGGCAGAATTAGAGTGGCCTTGAAAGGAATGGCTAAAATGGACTTCACTGAACAATTAACTGGTTGCACTTTTAATGAATTAAAATTATATCTTGAATCTTTGTTCCAATCAGGCATGACTTGGGATAATTACGGCGAATGGCACATAGACCACAAACGTCCTTGCGCCTCATTTGACTTGACTAAGCTTGACCAGCAGCGTGAATGTTTCCATTATACGAACTTGCAACCACTTTGGGCAGCGGACAACATTAGCAAATCAGATAAGATTCAATAAAGCTGCTTCATTACTTGGTTATACACAAATTCGCGCTGTTCATTCAGCCAATCCAATTCAGCTTCGGATAATTGGCGCAGATTCTTTCCGTTGAAATTGCCTGACGGCAGGAACGTCGAGCCAGCTTCGGCGGCTGTCACTTCAATCCAAGCGTCAGCGATATAAGCATCGCAGTATTTTGGATGGTCGCGGCGGTCAATCCCCTCGACTTTTACTTCACAGATTTTGTTTAGGTCTAAGTTAATCATACGCTCAGGATAACAGAGTGAAACGATTTGTCAATGATTTTTTTGATTTTTCCGAATCTCGTAAACCACTGAGCCTGCTATTAGCAAAATTACTGAAACGATAGCGAAGACATCCATAAATTTTATTTATTATTAGTGTTCTCTTTGCCAACATTAAGGTGTATTTAATACTATATGAAACCATTTAGCTTTAGTCAAGATAAACATTTTATCGGTAAGCCGTGTAAAAAAGGCCATGTTAATCGTTGGAAATCAACAGGCACTTGTGCTGAATGTCGTTATGATAGGTCATCTTACAATAAAATTTACAACAAGTCAAGACTAACAAAGCCAAAATCTATTGCAACAGCATTATTCTTAGCCTGCCGCAACAGACAAAAAACAAAACATCCTAACGCTCCTTTTGACTTGACAAAAGAATGGATTGAACAAAAAGTCCTAAACGGTATTTGTGAGGTCACAGGACTTCCATTCAATTTATCTAACACTCAAACAAGCAAAAGACCATTTGCGCCGTCTATTGACAAGAAAAATCCGCAAGGATACTATACCAAAGAGAATTGTCAAGTTGTTTGTTTTATCTATAACGTAGCCAAAAGCGAGTTCACCCATGACGACGTTGTAACTTTGGCTAATGCTGTTTGTAACTCACATTAGATACCTTTTGATTCCAGCAAGCGCGACAATCGCCGCAAGCGTTATCCTGCTTTGATGCAGGGCAAGTGAAACCCACTTTAGAAACGCCGCTGGTAGTTAAACCAAGACGGCTTGCGATTGATTCCGGCGCGGTTCCCTCAATCATCAGAGCAGAGAGGCGAACGGTCAGGTTAGCAGGAAACGTGCCAAACTTGGCAACATATTCCGAAACCATAGCGTATTCGCGGGTAGGCAACCAATGACTAATGGTAGGCGTGAGCTTGCAGACTTCGACAATCCGCGCCAAGTGTTCAACCGATTGAATGTCGCCCGAATCATGCCGGCGAAAGAAACCAGACTTCTCCGTTTTGTTAATCAGGAAAGCCATAGCTTCAACCCATTGGGGATGATTCAGGTTTTCATAACGGCGCAACAGGGCGGCTTTGACGACAGGGAAAACATACATTCCCTTTAAGGCATAGCACTTTGAACAGATGGAGCCAGCCACGTTTCTCAACTTCATTCCCGTAATGCACTTTTGCGCGGGGATGGAGAAACCGTGACATGGCATCTTTGATGGATTCGACAGTCCACCCGTAATTGACAACGCAATCGTTTTATTCATGCGTTCAATATAGCAGAGCGGTCGGCCAGTGTCAACAATTATCTGTCGGCAAATGCGAATTTTAATACGCAATCGGCAAAGTCGTCGTCCGGCTTCTCGGCGTTAATCGTGCCAAACTCGTAAGTGTCGAAATTGCTGTTGACAGAACGGAATGACTCGGTTTCAATCGCGTCAAAGTCGGCTTTCGCCAACGCCAACGCCTTGTATTTGAGGCCGTCTTTCACGCCCTTGTATTTGTTGCCCTCGCTATCCCACAGGCGCATGATGTGGAGATTGAAAAGGTATTTCTGCAAGCGTTCAATCGTTGACCAGCATTGAATCACATTGTCGGCAACGAAGGTCGGCTCGCCTTCGGCAAGCAGACTGGTCGCGCCCCAATTAGCCAGAGACATCCACTTTTGGTAGGCGTCTTTCGGCGTGTTGCCCTGAATAAAAATCAGGATGGATGAACCGTAATTTTGAAATGATAGTTTTGCTTTCATGTTCGTGTAATTTATCAGAGTTGGTTTCGTTTGTCAATTACTTTTTGGTAATTTTTTCCACTTCTTTGCGGAGTTCGTTAATTAGTTTCTGACGAGCGGCAAAGACAAAGCTGCCGTCAAAGGGAACTTCGCCGTGGCGATTGAATGTTTCCTTGTCGCCACTGTTCCACTGTTCCATTTCCGCGATGATTTCAAGTATGCGTTTCATATTGCAGAGAGTATCAGAATGGTTTCAGGTTGTCAAGGTTTATTCCGCAAGTTCGGGATGCGTGTTTGACTCGGTGATGAAGGGGGACGAGCTACCCTGTTCAAGATAGCGGTCAGCTAATTCGAGGGTGGCACTACGGATTGCTTCGGGTGAATTTTCCGCAACTTCAATCTCCTGATTGATATAGATGGGAAAAACGACGGTGGCTACGACTTTGATTTTCATATTTGAACGATACTTTATTTGGTTTTATTTGTCAAGCGATAAATTCAGTGTGTCCGTCAACCGTGACACCATCCACCACTCGAAAAACTTGGTTGATTTTGGAATCGGAAATTACTTTGAAGTCAAATCCGCTGACGCAGAACCCATACTTGTCGCTCAAGAGGTCTGCCCCTTCCATTTCGGCGTCGAAATCATTCGAGACGACCAAGATGGGCGTTTCTTTGGGTAAGCCACAGCTTTCGGGTGTCGCGCCGTCAGTGTCCCATTGGATGTTGAAGAATTTAATTTTCATGTGCGTATTATGTATGATTGGGCGGTGATTGTCAAGCCTTTTCTGCTTCGGCTTCGTAGGTGGCAATCGCTTCGTAGAGGAAGGCGATTTTGTTGGCGGTGCTGGCGCGGCCATAATCGGACGGCACAGCGTCCTGACGCCAGTTCGCGCCGACATGGTTAGCGAGTTCAGATTCGAGTTGAGCGAGTAGGGATTGTTGTTTATTCATACGCAAAGATTATCAGAACGAAATTAGGTTGTCAATGACTTTTGTGATTTTTCTTTCCAGATTTGCAAGTCAAGGTCAGCAGGATTCATGCGACGATTGTAAGCCTCGCAAAGAAAGTTTTGTTCCAGTTCCAGATAACGCTTGAGCGGGGGAGTAGCCTTCGGCGCATTGTATCCCTGTTCGCGCATCCAACGCAGGATATGGGTGTCCAGCACGGCAAGATGCTGGTTGGGGCGAGAGTGCAGGATGAAGAAGCGAGCAGTTTTCGGGCCAATGCCCTTGACCTTCTCTAATTCATTAACCGTTATGGCCTTGAGGTCGCGCAACCGAGCCACCGAGCAAAACGCTTTGGTGATGCGTGTGTATTGCCCCATCTTGCAACGCTTCAAAGCATCACCCACGAAGATAGGATAGGCAAGGCGAATCGCTTCAAAGATGTCTCGCGCAAGGTATTGAGGGAGTAGGTCTTTAATGAATTTGTCAAGTTTGATGGCTTGCTGGTGCGAGTTCTTTCCCGCAACCACAATACAAAACAAAAGAAACTCCTGCAATTCATTCTCTGTTCTGTTATAGTTTGTTACCTTTGTGGGGTCAATCATGGACGCAGTATAGCAGACCGAATTGATTTGTCAACACCTATTTGGAATCTTCTGGCAGGAGAATCATAGCCAGAACGGTGTGGTCAGGGGTAGCGCGGATTCGGGCATCAAAGTAACGTGGCAAATCCTTGACTTCCTCTACGTTGTGATAGATACGGCCATCAGGGGCTTGAACTGTTATTTGGTATTTCATTTGTTTGTTTTATTAAAAGTCGGTGTGGGCGAATCGAACGTGGGCGAGATTGCTCAATCCTTTCTCGCTTACCCTGCGTATTGAGTGCCGCAGCCCCCCACACCAAGATTATTTAGCCAACCACGCAATCGCAAGGCTGACCGTTGAAAACGTGCCGCTGATGCAGAAGGCTCACGCGAGCATCTTCCTTGTCGTTTTTGTTCGGGGTCGGAAACGGCTTGACCTTCTTTTTATAGACAGGCTTGCCGAAGCCGCCCGACTGTTTGGCGGAGATTGCGAGTTGACGCTGACGACGTTTGGTGTTTTTGTTTGCCATAATTTTTATTTGATTTAATGTTTAACTACTTGGACAGACTATCACTTCATTCTTGTTTTGTCAATCATTTATTTTCGTTTGTTTAGAGATGGCGTGGCGCATAATGATTCACCTATTTATGCTTTATTTCATGGGCGACATAACTCCGGCCAGAGGTGACGATGGCCGTGACAAAAACGCCGGAATCACATTCTCCACACCAAAATTCAGCGGTTTCTAGGGATGACCGCAAACCCATTTTCTGCATTAGCCAACGGTGATGACCTTGCCGCCGACAATGCGAGACTTGAGGAAACGCTTGAAGGTTTCGTTGTTTTCCAGACCTTCGATGTAGCTGGAATTTTCGCCAGTCACATGAAGGGTGCGCCACTTGCCGCCCTCGCCGTCGCGCTTGTCATAGACGAACTCGACAACCTTGATGACGTTGGGCAGAATGTCCTCCTGCACAGCCTTTTTCAAGGCGCGGTAGGTGTCCACGCCGAGAAGTTCCGCAACTTCGTTCTGCGAGGCGCGAATGGAACGGTTAAGATTGATGGTGCGATAAAGGTCAGACACGCTGGAATAACCCACAAGGGCGACGAGCAGTTCAGCTTCACGCTTGTTGAGCGTAATGGTGAGGGTGCGTTCAGATGTATTGGTATTGATTTGTGGCATAATTTTGTTTTGTTGTTTGTTTTTCTTACTACTTTACTATCCTAACACGGCTTTCTTTTTTTGTCAAACTTTTTTTTGTTTTTTTACACTCGGTCAAAAGCGAACTCGCCTTCAACTTCCTCCACTGTAACAGGCGGCGCGCTATTTGTCAAGGGGATTATTGGTTTGATTTCTTCCACACGCGCATACAATTCTGCTGGCGCATACGGAAAGTATTTATACAGGGCAGGGCAGAGCCAACCAAGCATTTTGAGTTTCTTGCTGCGATACCAGTTGCCGCCAAGTTCTTTCTTGCGCCAAGTGATATGCAAATCCGAGTTGGGCATACCATTGGGTGAAATGAGCAGGGTGAACCCGCTATTTGCGTTGGCGATTTTTCGCTTTGCCAGAACAGCATCAATCATTTCGGGGATGCCGCAGACGAACGGTTCTGCTTTAAGTCCAACGGCGGCGTCGTCAAATACCCATGTTCCGTTTTTCCGATAAGGTTCTAATACAATGATGCTGTTCATAAATTTGTTATTTCTTTCTTGGTTGTTTCAAAGAGCGCGGTTTTTAGGATAACCGCAAACCTGCGTCACTCAATTCAGATGGCGCGAATGTTTGAACGATTGAATGTCGTTCATCCAATACGTCTCGCTCTCGTAGCGAGATTTGACCGTCTGCGCGAGCGTGGTATCAAACCACTTCGCCAGTTCCGTTTCCCGACCAACATCAGCCGCAATAATGTCGCGGTCACGGTTGCTCAGGGTGTCCCAAATGCGCTCGAAAGCGCGCTTTGCGACCTTACCTTGATGGAGAGATTCCATTTTGGTGTCCTTTGGTGCGTGTTTGTTTGGTTTAGAAATCCGTAGCCACGACTTTCGCTTTGGATTCCTCTGACGTTCCCGCCAAAGATTCTTTCAAGTCGCCAATCTTGTCAGTCTGCAAACCAGTCATGCCGAGAGCTTCGGCCTGTTTGCGCGACAGCAACCACTTGAAATCTGGATTCGGATTCGCCGCCGTGAGTTGTGCGACGGTGACGGCAACGAAGGAGAAACTTCCTTTCGTGCGACCCGCGCCCTTTCGTGTTACCTTTTTGGTGTTACTCATATTCAAACTATATCAGGTGTTTCAGTTTAAGTCAACTATTTATTTTATTTTTTTTAGACCGTCACCAGACCTTTGTTAAAGTCCTCAAGTCCTTTGAGATAGTCTAATCCTTTTGCGGTCAACTGGCGACCTTTGCCAGCCGTAATCTCCATCAGGCCGAGGTTCTGCAAATAACTCTCGTAATCCTTCTGGACGGCTTCGCGGGACAGGCCGGAACGCGCAGCCAGATTGGTGAGCGACGAGCCATCGGGACGTTCACGCATGAAGTTGAGCAAGTCAATTTCAATCGGGGACAGGCCGAGGGGCTTGATGGACAGGATGTTGGACAACTGCTTCCATTCCTTCATTCCGAACACCTTTTTGCCGCACAGGAACGTGCGAATGTCGTTAGCCATCTTGACGCATTGGCGAGCGTTGCCGCGCACCACGCTGGAAATGTTTTCCAACACATTGTCGGTGAACTTCACTTCCGGCGCAGACTTGGAAAGAATCTTCGCCAAGTCGCTATGCGTATAGGATTGCAAGTCAATACGAGTCAACCTGTCCATCAGAGGCGCAAAGATGCTATGCGATTCACTGGTGGCGAAGATGAAAGTCTGACGAGCAAAATCAATGTCGCAAGCGTAATCGTCATAGACGAAAGTGTTCTTGTTCGCGGGATTCGGATTCAGGATGGTCAATAGGGACATGGTAACATCCTTGTTGATTTCGCTGGCTTCGTCAATGAAAACGGTAACATCCTTGTCAACGACATGGGGGACGAGAACCGAGTTCACGAACTGGCGAATACCCTTGATGGTGGACGCATTGATTTCGAGGAACGTCTTTTTCTTGATGGTTTTGCCATCTTCCTTGAGCAACGGCTTTTTGTCCTCGCCATACGCCACAAGTTGCTTGGCCGTTTCACGCGCAATCAGGCTCTTGCCCTGCCCCTTTTGGGCGCACAACATAAGATTGGGCATGATGCGAGTGTGTTGGTAAGAGTTAAGGTAGAACGCGAGCTTTTTCTTCGCCTCGTCTTGCCCTACCACTGATTCAAACAGATTGGTGTTAATCATGTCACTACTCTAACAGGTCACTCACCCAAAGTCAACACCTAAATAAAAATAAATGTAATTAAATTAAATTAAAATTACTTCGCTTGTATATCCTTCTTGGATTGAGCCTTGTCGTATGCTTCCTCTGCCTTCTCTATAACCAGCTTGACAAACTGGCGAACATTGGCGAACTCGCGTTTTTCACCGTGGACAATCTGCAATGGCTTTGATGAATTAGTCTTGATGGCCTCTTGGGATTCTTTGTCTAGTTTATTAAACTCGGTCTGGTAGGTGTGCTGGTAGTAGTCCGTCATGGTGACGAGCTTGGGATTGGCGGGAGAGGGCTTATTTGGGACAATCTCAGTCGAGTTTGAACCTTTTTTATTTTTTGCTTGTTTGCTCATAAATTTATTAAATTAAATCAAATTCACAGAAAATGGGCTTATTTTCTTTCAAATTCCTCATTATTTGCGAAAAAAATCGTTCAAATTTGGCGCGTTATTTGGCCTCATTATTTTTCAATTCGGCGGTAACGTCTAGCCCATATCGAATCTGTCATTATATCTGCCATGCGCGTAATCCCGCGCTCGCTTACATCCGGCAAAAAACAATGCAAGTGTTCGTGAATCAATGTATTGAGGTATTCCTTGCTCAACTGGCGCGGGTCTATCTCAATCTCAAATCCTTCCTGATAGGCGAGTCCAAGAACATCGCCCTCAAGGTGTTTGTTGACAACCGTTGGTTTTCTTACTTTGACTCTGGTGTTTGCCATATAAGACAAATTACACAAAGCCGCTTATTTGGACTTTTATTTTTTCAACTTTGGTTTTTTATTTTTGTCTGATTTATCATCGGGCGTTCCGTAATGGAATCCGCGCTCGTCCTGATACCCAATCGGCGCACTACAAAACAAGTAAATAAAATAAACAATAACAACCAAACTAATCCCCAATTTGATTATTCCCCACATCAGCAAGCCCTCCCACAATGAGGACAGATGGCGCGTTTGTTCCTGTCAAAGTTCACCATTGAATTGCATCGGGGGCAGAACCCAAACAACACCCACACTTCGCGCTTCAACCAGAGCCGCTTATACTCTGCCTTCTGGCCGAGGGGCAGCAAGCCAAAGAACCAAGCAACAAACAAAAGTAATGCAAGTAAGGAATAGAACGCCGAGTCACTCATAATAAATTAAATTAAATTGTTTTTTATTAAATTAAAATTAGGCGGTTGTGCCTAACCCATACTTAACCCTAGCAAATACTTCAAATTAAGTCAAGTTATTTTTTATGAAGTTTCCTACATTCCACGATTATGCCTATGACTACGCATAGGATTACTACGAGGACTCCTGCTGTATCTAATATGGCTGCTAGTATCATAGAGTTTTGTCAAGTATTTTATTTTTTGTTTTGGTTGTTTTTTGCTTGACTTTGTTGTAAAATGGGGGAAAGTGGAGCGAAATGGGTTGTCTTTATTTAATTAAATATAATTAGGCCAGTCCTCAATCAATAAAAATAATTAAATTAAATTAAAATTACGTCTCTATTCTTTTCCTTATTCCTCTCCCTATTCCTTCTAGTCTGGTTCCTACCAGATAATCCATACCATAACACACTCCCGAAGATTGTCAAATTCTTTTGTAAGTCGCTGTAAATCAGCGTTATTTGCAAAATTTCGTATTCATCTTTGGGACGTTTCCGAAAATCATTTCGAGGATTCGATTTAAGCCTCCGTTTCGTCCGTCCAACTCCACATTCGTTTTGTCAATCAAAGTCGTTTATAGGTCAAATACGGCGTTCTGTTGCCTAATTTCAAAGGTATATCCCAAAGACACCTTGTTATATGTCCAAAGAGCCTTGAAATATATGTCTCAAGGATGCGGGAAGCAGGATTTAAGCCCCACTTCCCGCGATTCCCCCTTGGCATTTAGCGTCGTGTGCCGCCAAAATAAATTAAATTAAATTTAGAATCTCTCTCCCATTCCCATTGAGATTCACCCTGCCGTCGCCATCTTCGTCTGCCAAATCCTTGCCAACCACGGAATCAAAAACTTCCAATTCAAATCCGTCCGTGGCATAGTTCCACAAGAAATTATGCTTTGCCAATTCCCGCAATAGGGCAATTTCAGTGTCGTTCACTTCGACTTTTCGTGTGAGAGTAAAGGTCGCCATAATAAATTA
>Ga0007881_1000348_pt1 | contig 21978 bp, 26 predicted proteins | sample CryBogCBH12Aug09_FD_70959 | JGI IMG/M metagenome (GOLD analysis project Ga0007881, IMG submission 70959) | Freshwater microbial communities from Crystal Bog, Wisconsin, USA - CBH12Aug09 | ecosystem: Environmental > Aquatic > Freshwater > Lake | place: Crystal Bog, Wisconsin, USA | collected... | reverse complement strand
ATTTTGACGAAGTTTATCGGCACCTAGACGGCGACCGCGACGAAGATGCACGGGCAGCCATTGTGAGGCTGGCAGCTGAGGCATTTGCCGCCATGTCACTATGGCTACAGGAGGATTTTACCAGCCCTGCTTCGGGTGTTCACTGGCGGCTGGAAACATCCACCCGATGCAAGCTGGCACTGCTTGCCCTGTATTCACACCCGGAGGTGCTGGGCAGTCCCACGCTAGAGCAACTGGCGAACCGCTTGGGCATCTCAAAACAAAAGCTGGATTTGCTCTGGGCCGAGTTCAAGCAGCGCTTCCCCGGCGTGGTTGCCCCCTGGGAAAAGTCCGAGGCGGCCAAGGAAGCTTATCGGCAGGCGCATCGGCAGGGTGACAGGAACCTAAAGGTATGAAACTAAAAACAACTCCCATCGAAATATTGAAGGCGCTCATCGCGGCTCATGTAAAAAAGAACCGGAAGGATGACGAAGCGGCAACCATGCTGGCAATCAAACCAATGCTCCTCGAAACATTCGGCAAAGTGGGTGCAGAGTCATTGCTCGGAGACCGAACCGGCAAGGACTATTATTATACTATTCGAGCCGCCGTAGTTGGCCCAGTTTCGGAAGCCGCTGCAGCTTCCCCGAAAGTCACAGACCAACCCCCAAAAATGGAAATCGAATGACGCTCATCTTTTACCCAGACCAAAAAAACCTCGAAACCCTCTCGGTTTTCCCCGAAGCAGTTAGAGGATTGCGCTACCGAAATAATGAATGGCGGCTCTATGTTTCGGACCCAGAACCGATGGCTGTCTCAGTATTTCGATTGACCGAGGAAACCTTGAAGCGTGCGATAGCCATCATTGTTACCTATGAAGATGGGGACAAGCTTCTTCCAAGCCACGGTGAAAAACTCTGGGAATGGTTGCTACGCGAAGAGACCGTGCACGTGGAATTGATTGAGGCTGCTGGTTTGCCCTCGATGTTCCCCAAGGTGGCGGGTGTCAGACCCAATCCCAATCTAGGCATGAATCCTCCAAGAATCGAAAGGTAAATGAAAATTATGAAAAAAGAGAAAACACAAATCCGAATAATTGAGTTCATCCTGGGAACCACACAAGTTCGCGTCATGGGTAAATCCGGTAAAGAATACATCACCGACTACGGCCAAAAAACTTGCGAATGTGATTACATGCAAAAATGGAGCACTGGCAAGGCTTGCGCCCATTTGAATCATGTAATGGCCAATCTTGGCGGGCCAGACTGGTCAATGCCAACTGGGGTCACTACCCCATAGCATTCTGTTTCGCAGGTTTTTTGGAAATCAACCCGTCTGCTTTCTTGTTTTCATTTTAGCAACACTTCCTTGCCTCCGTTGATGCTCCGGCCAAAGTTAAATCCACTGGGCACATAATCCCGGCTCCGGGCGGCAAATTTCTGCCACACCTGCACCTCGCGCCCTACAGCATCATGCAGCGCCAACAGGCGATTAAACGATAGTTCCGGCAGTCCTTGCATATACACCTGCCGCCAGAATTTCAGGCGTGGTGAAAACCCAAACATGCCTTGGCAGAGCAAATCCACGGCATTGCACATCGCCCAATCCAATGGCGGCGCACCTGTGCGTTTTTCATTCCGCTCGTATAGTCGGCGTGCCGTTCGATAGTTCGTTGAATCTTGCGGGATGAATCCCTGTTCGCCCTGGCGCAGCACCGCACAACTCCACGGGCCAATCAAACCGATGCGTTTAGTTGTCCCGCTGATGAAGCTATTGTCGTCACCGATGCGGGTGGAAAACACATGAGCATGGAGGTTGACCGTGTCATAATGGATTTGCACCGATAACACCTGCCGTTTGGTCTTTTGTTCCACGGTCGTCTGGAGTTCGCCGGCCAGCTTTCGGCTCAATTCTTTTACCTTTTCGGCCTGCCCGTTGCGGGCGGCTTCGTAAATCAGATTGCTCCACCACGGCGAGCAGGATACGACCATGCCCTGCACGCCTTTGGTTTTGGTCCGCTTCCACCGCTTTCCACCCTTGCATTTCGGATCATCAATCTCGCGGTAATACCAGGATTTCTCCGCCGTCCAAACATCCATCGCGGCGATGAATTTGTCCCCATCCACCTCTTTGAGTTTTCCACTTGTGCGGTCGCGGACGAAATATAATCCGCCACCCAGTTGTGGAATTTCGTGATGCCCATCCTCCGGTTTGACTTCGACGCCGAGCCAGTATCGGCCACGCCGTTCGTTGTTTAATGCCACGTCTTCCTTGTGAATGGTGGATTCCACCACGCCATGCCGCACCGCCCGCCACCCGATTTGTCTCTGAAATGTCGCCATACAACTGGCCGGTGTCACCCCGTCAACAATTCTAAAATGCCATCAAACACGTTTTTGTCCGAAGCCACTCACGACGAGTGGAGTCGGATTTAAGAAAAAAAAGCCAAACAAAAAATGTATGAAAATTAAACTATTCGGTATCCCAATCATTGAATATCAACCTCACGAACAACAATTGGTGAATGAAATCATTCCACCAGCCTTACAGGTGCAAAACCATGCCCCATCGGCTCGACCGAAAGCTGGCACGGAAACGAGGCATGTCGCCTCTCGTTTCCTCAGTGATGATATTCCCAACCAAAAATCGTTGGCAGACTTGTTCATCGACCCGGCATCGTCGCTTCCCGCCCACAAGTCGAGGGGCAAAATGCGTTTAGACATTGACGCTGCGTTAGACCTATTCGGCATCACAGACCCCAATGACCTTTGGAATCACGAATTCAAACGTGGTTCAGCCGGCAGCAGATTGCGCGCGGCGCTTGGTGCCATCGGCTACGGCCCGGACAGAAATCCAAAACCAAGTGCTGCCAAATCGGCAACCTTAACTGAAATACAACTGGCCGATATTGAAAACCTGCCGGCAGATATTTTACCCCGGCGTCCCAACGGAAAGTTGGATGTCGAAGCAGGTATCAAGCTGCTAAATATCACCGACCCAGCCGAGCTCTGGCGACGCAAAACGAAATATGGCACCGCGCTGCATCTGATAAAGCAAGCGATTGGCACCAACCAACGGCGCATGGCCGAAATTAACAAGCAATTGGCCAAAGGAGGCAAGTGACATGGATATTAAAGTTGGCACCGTGGTGGCATTTCAGGAAACCATGACCCGCCGGACATTGCAAGGCACCGTCACTGAATGTGGCGATGGCCAGGTCAAAATCGCCACCCCGGATGGCCGCATCCACAGCCGGGTGCCATCCAGGGTGGTTCCCATGCGTGCCAAAATGACGCCGTCAGACATCAAAGCTCGCTTCAAATACTTGCGTCAGGTTGTGGCCATGGTGGCCAACAATCATACTGTCAGCGCCATTATCAGTGGTCCCGGCGGGTTGGGTAAAACGCACACGGTAACGGACACATTGGACAGCCATGGATACAAGGAAGGCCGCCATTATCATCTGGTCAAGGGCTTCGCGTCCGCACGGGCGCTATACGAAACCCTCCATAACAATAACGGTCTGCTCACCGTTTTTGACGATTGCGATAGCGCGCTGGAAAACAATGTAAGTGCCTGCATATTGAAGGGAGCCTTGGACACTGCGCCCATTCGTCGCATCAACTGGTTGGTAAAATCCTCAGCTAGAAATGACAAATACCCTCCCGGATTCGATTTCGAGGGGCGCATCATTTTTGTGACCAATAAGCTTGTCCATGAATTGGACGACCCCTTGAGAACACGGTCCATGGTCATTGACCTGCAAATGACCCATACCGAGATATTGGATTGGATGGAACATTCCCTGCCAGATTTCAAGGGCTACACCATGGCGGAAAAGAAAATCGCCATGGCCTTCATCCGTCGTATCTCAACCAAGGTCCGCGAGCTGAGTCTCCGGACACTCCTCATGGTTCTGAAAATCATGAAGGCGCACCCTGCCGATTGGACAGACTTGGCCACCCATACCATCACCCGATAGTGGCGCACCCACCTGCAGTCAGTGCAGGAACCATTCCCAAAAGTGGAAATGATTATATTGCCGTTTGACACCTTAAAAGGGGTGGCTGCGGTAGCTGCGGGTTGCTACCAATCCCAATTTAGTTATCCCGGCAGGCGAAAATTGTCGCATGGTCAATCACTAAGCGAGAAGCGGTGCTGTCCGCCATCGCTGCGCTCGGCTTGACAATCACTGCCCGACTTCGTCGAACAGTGCCGCTTCTCGAACCTCGCCGGTTGGGCTTACTTGACAGCAGATGGCGGCGGGGTGATCCGCCCTAGCCTCACCAAGATGGCATACGCTTCGTCAGAAGAGACGTATTTTGAAATTTTGGTGTCTTCGCTATCACGGAATCGCCACCCATTTGCCTCAATCACCGGAAATAAGTTGCGCGCACCATCAGTCAAGCGCCTCATTTGTGTTCCAGTGAATTGTTCGCCTCCTGATGAATTCTTCAGCTTTTTCTTGAATTCAGTTTTGGACATGACGATGGGGAATTGTCCTGCCGTCCGTCCTCGACTCGGTTCTGAACTTGGTGCTGAAGTCGAAGTCAGACTTGATGGCTTAGCGGGCCGACGGGGTGGAACACCTGCAGGAGCTGTGGGGGGTGATTTTGGCCCCTGATCGTCATCAGGCGTAATTCCCCTGCGGCGGCGATACGCATCAATGATCTCGTTCGCCCTTTTGTGAGTCACCACCTCGTTTCGGTAAGAAAAAATGACTGCGCCGGTGCCTGCGGCTATCTCAACGGTTAATCCGGTTCCTTCGATGATCTTCCGAATTTGTCGGATATGCATACCGGTGAATATGATTCTTGCCATTTGCGTTTTATTTTATGGAATCCACCCAAAAGGTCAAAAAACAATTGTCGTTAAATTTGCGTTAGGGTGACACCCGTCGAGTGTCATGCAACTCGACAAATACATCATTTTGCTTTGGCAGGGCCGCGAACATGCAATCACGTTCCCTGGAAACGTTCAACACGCCGACGTATTTCATTATATCCGCCGTGACAATCCCAACGCTCGTGCCGTGAGTGCGGGCTTTTTTCACGACGAACCCGGTGTTTTTTGGCATGGCGGCGAAAGCCTCACGCTGGATTTGAGAAGTCGCCCACAGGACGCCCAGCACATTCAGGCCATGCTGAAATCCGCTGACCGGCGACTTTGGGATTTAAGGGTGCTGGTCTGGGAGGCGTGTGAGGCGAGCAGACGATGCCAACCGGCGATGCGAACGCCGGAAATGTCGCTCAATTGAATTTTCTGCCACCAGCACGAACGATCTGAATTTTTCCCAAATGACGCCGCTGTTCTTCGACGGATGAGAATGCCGTCACACAAAGTTCAATATGAAAAACACAATCATTCAATGGTGTCATTCGACAATCAATCCGGTCATGGGCTGCGCGGGCTGTGAATTATGGATGCCAAAACGGAAATTGCTCCGCCGGTTGGTGGGGGCCATCTGTTCCACTACCGCGCGACCGACCGCCGAAAAGGCAATAGTTGCGTTGGAATTCATCACCGCGAATTTGGAATTCACATCTCAAATCCATTTCAACCGCATCGCCATAATCGCCCAATTGGCCATTCAGTTTGCCTTGTCGCCAGCAGACTGTCGGGGGCTGGAGAAAGTGATTCGCAGTGCCTGCAAATGTTACGCCGGGCTTTTGGGAGCAGCGCGACCGGGGCATCCGGGATACGCCAACCGCTTTGAAATTCCAAAATTGTTTCCGGGCCGGATGGCAATGGCGTCGCGCTGGGCACCGGTTTCACAAAGGGAGGTTGAGGCCAAACCATGGTTGCAGGGCTTGCCCCGCATGATTTTCATCTCAGACATGGGCGACGCCTTGAGCGGTTCGGTTCCATTTTCCTTTCTTAAAAATGAAATAATTGATGCCGTTTCTTCCGATTCAGGCCGGCGACACATCTGGCTTTGGTTGTCAAAACGACCGGGAAGAATGGCGGAATTTGGCCGTTGGCTGTTGGCCCAAGGTGTTGCTTGGCCGGAAAATCTTGTGGCAATGACCACCGTTACCTTGCAGGACACTGCTGGCCGGGTTCAGGAATTGCGTTCCGTGCCCAGCCGGTTCAAGGGCCTTTCCTGTGAACCGATGTTCTCCGAATTGTCACTCGATTTGACCGGGATTGACTGGGTCATTGCGGGCGGCGGCAGTGATATTTATGCCGAGCCGTTCCAAGTGGAGTGGGCGTTGAAATTGCGTGATGCCTGTCGTGATGCAGGTTCGGCCTTTTTCTTCAAGCAACTCGGCAAAAATCCGTTTTTTCGGGGAAACTCGCTCAAGCTGATTGACCAGCATGGCGGCGATTGGAACGAATGGCCGGAGGCCGGTTGGAAAATTCGCGAGATGCCAGCAGGGTTTTATTCAATTTTCGCAACGAAAACAGCAACTTGCCCCGCATGATCCGACCACGCCTCGCGGTCATAATTCAGGTGATAAATTGAGAGCCGGGAATAGTAAATTAAAGTTCTCCCTTGAAGGCTTTATCCAGGATGGGCGGGAGCAAGGCGTCTAGTTCGGCGGCGGTTTCGGCTTGCAGGCGCTTCAGCGCGGCCACCTCTCCAAATAGCGATTCGCCCTGTTTCTGTTTTTCAATATCCGGCATTGGCAGTTCAATGTTCAAAAACTGTTCGGGCCGCGTTCGTTCACGGCGGGCACCAACACCTCGCGTCGCATTAGCCAGCTTGCCCCAGAACCATTCTGTTCGGACGAGGGAAGCCAAGTAATCAGGTCGCGCCTCTGTGGCGATACACCGGAATGTTCGATATTCAGGAGAAACGAACCACCCTGCCAACTCAGCGGGACAAACAGCCACCGCTCCTTCCCATCCTTTGACCTGGCTTAAGAGAAACGCACCGTCGTATAGGCGATTGAACACACGGTAGGTTGTGCCAGTTCCCTCTACCGCGCCTTTGGGGAACAGGCCACCGCCAAAACTTCTCACGCCGACTTGTGGATAGCTACCAGTTAGCACGATTGGGACGGCATCCTCATCAAGCCGCAAAATATCTCCAAGTTTCTTTGTGCGGGTGCCGGCCAAACTGGTGTGAACGCTTGTAACGAAGGCTTCGGCTTCTTCGGCAGCTTGGTGGCGGAGGGTGCGGGCTTCGTGAATTTGGGCGGCCAGTGCCTCAATCCGCGCCACCACCCGCCGCTGCTCCGCCAACGGCGGCAGCAGAATTTCGTAACCAAGCACATGCGCCGGGCGAATCGCGGCATAGTTTGTCGTGCCTTGTGCCGCGACCTGCTCGCGGAACGCTGGCGTGCGAATGAAGAAATCAAGAAATCGCAGGTTCAGCTTCGCTTCATCAATAACAAATAGAAAATAGTGGCTGCTGACGATTGAGCCATTCAGAGATTCCGGCACGATGCCAAAGCCGCCAACCTTTGCGTCAATCTCGGCGACGAGAAATTCACCAGCGCGGCAAACCTGCTGCGTTTTGGTTTTGATGAGTGCGCCGGGAACGTCATCACGCAAGACAATGCCCTGGACGTGAAGCTGGACACGCGGTCGCTTGTAATTCGTCAGGTCATCAATTGTGATGAATTCCTTCCGATGCCGCAGCACTTCGCCCAACTTCACCATTGGCCAATGCTTGCTCATGCCTGCTTTGCCAAAAGTTTTTGGATGTTGCCCATGATTTCCCCGATGCGCTGCTCTTTTTTCAAGATGTCCCCGGCGAGTTGCGCGGGCGGCAGGTGCGTGATGTCTTCTTTGGCGCATGGATTCTTGCGGTCGAGGTTGCACCCGCTTACCAGCAACTCGGCCACCGGCACTTTCCACGCGAGGTCGCTTTCTTTGCGCTTGTTCCACCAACTGATAAGTGGCGCGAAATCCTCAAATTGGATCGGCGCGGTTTTGGTGTAATTCTTCCGGCCTTCCGGCAGCGGTTGCTCGTAATACCAGACTTCGCGTGTCGGCCCGGAGCGGTCAAAGAACAGCAGGTTCGTCGGGATGCCGGTGTAGGGCGCAAACACGCCATTCGGCAGCCGGACAATGGTGTGCAGGTTGAAATCCTTGAGCATTTCTTCCTTGATACGGGCGCACACGCCATCGCCAAACAACGTGCCGTTCGGCACCACCACGGCGGCGCGGGCCGAGCCGGCCGGGCCATTTTGCCGACGCAGTTTCCGCATGATGAGTTGGAGGAAGAGCATCGCGGTCTCGGCCGTTTGCTTGTCTTCCGGGAAATTGCCCTGGATGCCTTTTTCCTCTTCGCCGCCGAAAGGTGGATTCGTCAGAATCACATCCACCCGGTCACGCTCGCCGATGTCCGTCAGCTTGAAGCGGAGCGAATTACCAGGGTCAATCTGCGGCGCGTCGAGGCCGTGCAATAGCAGATTCATCTGGCAGAGCAGATACGGCAGCGTCTTTGGCTCGCACCCGAACAGGGATTTTTCCTGCAAGACCTTGCGGTCCGCCACGGTCTTAACCTGCTTGGAAAGGTGGTTGAAAGTTTCGACGATGAAGCCGCCTGTGCCGCTGGCCGGATCAAGCATGGTTTCGCCAAGACGCGGATCGGTGACAGTGACCATGAGGCGCACCACGGGACGCGGCGTGTAAAACTCGCCGGAGTCACCCGCCGCGTCGCGCATTTCGCGGAGCATCGCCTCGTAAAGAGCGCTGAGCGTGTGGAGTTCGTCACTGGCATTGAAGTGGATGCCGGCAATCTTGTTGATGATGTCGCGCAGCAGATAACCGCTCGCCATGCGATTTTGCACGCCGCGAAACACGGTGGCGATGACATCGCGCCGGCTGTCAGCAACACCGGCCACGTCACTGCCGGTGAGCTGGCGCAGGTAGCGGAACAGGCCAGCGCCTTTCTTGCCGTTGGGCAGGGTGGTTTCCTCGTTGTTGATAAAGGCCAGCAATTCATCGCCGGTGATGCCATCAGACTTCGCCGCCCAATCGCGCCAGCGGTAAGGCGCTTCGATTGCCGGCTTGAACTTTTTTCCGGCGAGCTTGGCTTCGCCTTCGCGCTGAATTTCCAAGTCGTCCAGAAATTTCAGAAACATGATCCAAGTGAGCATCGGCAACCGGTCAAGGTCGCCATTCAGCCCCTTATCTTTGCGCATGATGTCCCGCGCGGATTTCAGGAGCGCGCCGAGGGATTGGGCGGTGGTCTGATTTTTAATAGCGGTCATTCAATTTAAAAAGCTTTCGTCAGAATGAGTTTTTAATAACGATTTCAGGCCGACGCTCCTCCCAAAGTGGCATCTTTCTGGTGCTGGCAGACTTGCTAAAATTCAAAATTTGCGACGCGTATTGTTCCGCCTCGACTCGGACTATTAATTCACTCAATTCCTTGTGAAGTTGTCGTAGTTGTTCCACGGTTGCAGCCCCGTCTGCAAAGACAAGCCGTGTTCCATTCGGAACGTTTAACGAGTTTCGAGTGGAGTCATTATCAACAAACCGTTTCAACTCGTCGCGAGCGTTCTTTGCCAGTTGAGTATAAGCGCCAGCCGGGACTGTGAGGGCTGGTTCTGCCATATTCCAAGCGATCGAAGCAATGTCGTAGCTCGACATCTTGAGCTCGGGTTCTGCATCGTATTTCAGCGTCTTCAAGAGGCGGATAATTTTCCGAAGACCACGCGTTTTCTTGTCCTTCTGGTCAATTTCATAGTTATGCCAGAATGGTTTGTTGCGAATTGTCGCCGGGATTTTGGAGTCCACAATTTCAATTCCTCTGGCCATCTTTACTCGATACTGCTTCCAAAGTTCGGTGTCCCACCAGTTTCCAATAATTAAGTCTATTTTGCGCGCAAGTGAGCCACCTTCCAGAGAAATTGCTTTTCCGGGTTTATCGTCCACTTTCACAGCGGGAAATTTGCTTTTTAATACCGTTGCTGAATCAATCCGCATCGATAACAAATCCACTAATGAATTGCCTGAATACAGATTTGTCGGGCGAACTCCAGCATCCAATCCAACGAACCCACCATGTAACGCCAGCAGGTCAATATCGCTATGGATGCGAATGTGAGTATCGCTGGTTACGGATCCTTGATAGTCAAATTCAACAAGGTATTTGGCAGGCAAATATGTTTTCAATTGTTCTTTGACACGGTCTGCCTCCGCAAATGTGTTTTTCGTAAACTCTTCATCAATGGGCTGCATGGCATCGATGAGATAGCTTAGTTCTTGTCCTCCTGCTTTCGCATTGGCAAAGGACTCCATTTGTGCCGCATATTTCTCCATAGGAACGCGGCGATTTAGAAGACGCTCGAAACGATCAGATCTTGCCATAATTGTTAAAGAATTTGTTCAATTCGGACTCTCGTTTAGAAAATGAATCTCTCCCCTTCTGAACCAAAAGGTTCAACTTGTTCATGTCGGTCTCCAGGAAATCTGTAGCGAGTTCAGGTGCTTCAAAGCGGTCGCTAATGCGAATGTTCGGGACATTAGGAAGCAGATACCTCGTAAGAATGTCCGTTGTATTCGCATTTATATTTAGCGTTTTCTGCAACAGGTGGACAGGTGGTAATTCGTTGATCTTTTGCTTAATCCATCCACGATCCGGCTCTGGGTAATGACCAACACCTAGACTGAGTAAGCGAACGTTTGGGGGCGGAATGCGGTGACCGTTTAAAACGTCCGTCAGGGCAAACAATGCAGGATTATTTGCCGAAAAACCGCCGTCCCGCGCTTCAATTTTTCCATCGTTTTTGAGTTCTAATTTACAAGGTTCAAAAAAAGGCGTAGCCGAACATGAGGCGCGAACTGCCTCTGGGACTGTGCATCCAAATCCTGGAATAAAGGTTGCCTTCATTCCGTGCGCTGCTTCTAGTTTGTTTTTAAAAATAAGCGGCCGTTCGGCCGTCCAATTAGTCGCCACAATTCCAATCGCGGTCTTAAAATCTCCCCAGCCTAGGCCTTTAAAAAGTTCTTCTGCTGTTGCCTTAAGTTGGGCGGACTTCGCTTCCGCGTCCTTCGCTCCTAGGATTTTAGGAACGTGCGCTTCGTAAAGTTTGAGTGTATCGGGGACAGAACGTCCAAGCCCAAGGAGAGTGGCAATGATCGCGCCCGTGCTTGTTCCGTAAATGGCGTCGAAGAATTGGGCGAGTGGTTTGCCGGCGGCTGCTTCAAGTTCTCTCAGAATTCCTAATGTGTAAAAACCTTTCGCTCCGCCGCCATCGAGCGTCAGAACTTTGAATAGAATTTCATCAGTTAGCATATCCTTATTCCGCATACAGCAGCGATTGGAGCTGGTTGACGGCGTTGCGGAGTTGGTCTGCACCGCCAAATTTGCCGATAATTTCGTTCACGTTGCCGTGATCGGAAATCGGCCGGACTTTCAGCACGTCGGGCAGCGTGAATTGTAGTTCGCCGTCGGCAGCATATTTTTCCAGCAGGTCATTCAAAATTTCGCGAGCTTCCGGGGCGAAGAATTTGAAAAACTCCGTTTCCTGTTTCTTGACGCGGTCGGCCCGCTGGCGGCGGGTGAACACCGGTGCGTTGAAGGCCAGATGACACAGCATATCGAACGGGTCGGCATCCGGCTTGCCTGCCTGCGCCGCGACGGTCTGGAAATCAATTCCGCGCTCCGCAAGCTGCTGGATGATGTCCGCCCGCTGACCGGCATCCGCCCAACGGGCGCGCAGTTCGTCCGGGCCGGCGCAAAGTGTCCGCACTTTTTCGGCGGTGTAATCCGTGAGCTTGATGACACGGAGTTGCTTGCCATCAGCGTCGAGTTCATGGACAAGTTCGGCGGCAATTTCCACCTGGCCGCCGTCGTAATAAAATTTCTGACGTTCCGGCGGTGGCGGGTCGCTCATAATCGTGCCGCCGCGCGGTTCATGGATTTCACCGCCTTCATCTTCCGGCACTTCGGGCATGAGGACTTCGGTGCTTTTGACTTTTCCGTGTTCGTCAATTTCCTCCTGGGTGGCAAAGGCGGGATCGCCATCGAAGGCCGGATCAGCAAAGTTGCGCGTGGCCGTGCCGGTGTAGTCGAGGATGTTGAACCATAGTTTGCCGTAATCGTCGCGAACCCGCGTGCCGCGCCCGATGATTTGCTTGAATTCGACCATCGAATTGACCAACCGCAGGAGCACAACATTGCGGCAGGTAGGCGCATCAAGGCCGGTGGTCAGCAGTTGCGAGGTGGTGAGGATCACCGGCGTGCGCGTTTCCACGTCCTGAAATCGTTGCATGTGGCCACGCCCAACGTCGCCTTCATCGGCGGTGACGCGACAGACGTAATCAGGAAATTGTTGCACCAAATCGGTATTGAGGTTGTTGAGCGCCGTCCGCATCTCAGAAGCGTGTTCCTGGTCCACGCAAAAAACGATGGTCTTGGCGAAGCGGTCGGTTTTCTTGAGAAAATCCGTCAGGTGCCGGGCGACCGCTTGTGTCCGGGCGCGCAAGGCGACCCGCTTTTCAAAATCGGCGGTGGTATAAACTTCGTCGGGAATTTCCCGGCCATAGCGGTCGAGTTCGTTTTTGCTGGGCCGCCAGCCGGCGGCATCCCATTGCGTGACGATGCGATGGACGCGGTAGGGAGCCAGGAATCCATCATCAATGCCTTGCTTGAGGCTGTAGGTGTAAATCGGGTTGCCAAAATAAAGGTAGGTGTCGCGATTTTCGTCGCGCAATGGCGTCGCGGTCATACCAAGCTGATAGGCCGGGTGAAAATATTCAAGAATTTCGCGCCAGTTGGAATCTTCCTTCGCGCTGCCACGATGGCACTCGTCCACGATGATGAGGTCGAAGAAATCGCGCGCGAATTTTTTGTAAAGACCGGGACGGTTTTCATCCTCGGCAATGGATTGATACGTCGCGAAATAAAGCTCGCGGCTGTGAACCACCAGCCCACCTTCAATCTTGTGCCGGGCATCGCCAAAGGCCGCGAAGGTTTTGTCCTTTGGGTCATTCACGAGGAAATTGCGGTCCGCCAAATATAATATGCGCGGTTTCCGCGTCGGGTCGTCTTTGGCATTCCATTTTGAAAACCAGAGCTTCCAGCAGATTTGAAAGGCGACATCGGTTTTGCCAGTGCCGGTTGCCATGGTCAGCAGCACGCGCTTCCGGCCTTGCAGAATCGCCTGCACGGCGCGGTCAATTGCAATCCGCTGATAATAGCGCGGCTCTTTGCCGGAGGTCAGATTGGCCGGGGTGAGAAACCGGTCGGCATCGGTGTCGTCAGTTAATTTTTCGGCAGCCCGTAGGCGAAACCACAATTCGCCCGGTGAGGGAAAGGTTTCAACGACCCGCTCGATGCCGGTGATGAAGTCGAATTCGATGATTTCCTTGCCGTTGGTAGCATAGGCAAATTTCAGGTCAAGAATTGACGCGTATTCCTTCGCCTGCTGCAAACCATCGGCAGCTTTTTTGTATTCGGACTTGGCCTCGGTTACGGCAATGGGAAAATCGCGGGTGTAGCGGAGCAGATAATCCGCACGCTTTTTCTTTTTGCGCTCCGCCTTACCGCCGCGCACAACAATCCGGCCATCCGTAAAGCTGCGTTGCTCGGCGATGGAATGCGGGTCGGAGTCCCAGCCCGCGGCTTGGAGCTTCGGCACGACGAACTTCCTGCATGTGTCCGCTTCGGTTGCCATAATACCAACGCGCAAAAAAAAGATTCCCGTCAGCGTATTTCAAATCGCGTGGCAGGGAAAACAAAAACGGTCATTTCTCCCCTTCGCAGAAACTTCCCGGCATCAATTCCCCCCGTGCCGGACTCCGCCTTGAAACCGGGAAGATTCTGCTCGCCCATCGGCGCTCACTTGTGAAGTTATTTTCGCACCGTTGCGCAGGCTCCACTCTGGCTCCATAACTCCCCAAGAGAGCCGCCCGACCGGACCGAAAAAGGGCGCGAGGCTTCGCCACGGCCAGGACATCGGCAATAGCGGCACGGTTGTTTTGCTCGCTACGCTCGAAATGGGGGATGGTTAGCAAATCCGTTTTTTCTGCTCCGCGCCTCATTCTCTCGCCCTCACTTGGCTGCTTCCGCCGGGGGCAATCACAGGCGGGCCCCTGCTGAAGCCTACATCCCGCCGCCGCCCGGCTCCGCAGCCTTTCTTCGTGAAGGGCGAGAGACTTTATACGCACAGCAGAGCAGAAAAAAAAAGATTATGACAACCACGAATACAACGATTGAAGGGCTCCCGGCCATTACCGCACAGTTGGTTAAGGCAGAGCAGGCAAACTTGCCCGGCATTGAAAGCCTTGTCGCACCGTTCAAATTCCAATCCCAGCCGCATGAATACAAGGTGACGCCGTTGAGGGAATGTCCCACGCCGATGGATTTGCAGACGTGTGACACGCCCGACAAGGTTGCGGCCTACTGGCATCTTCACATCGCCACCAACCCCTATTTTGACCCCGAGCGGGAATGTCTGGCGGTGATTCTTTTGAACACCCGCCGCCGGGCCAAGGGACACCAGCTCATTTCCATCGGCACGATGGACACGCTGTTAGTCAGCCCGACCTCTGTTTTCCGGCTCGCGGTGATGACTTCAGCGGCATCAATCGTTTTGGCGCATCAGCACCCATCGGGGGACCAGACCCCCAGTGAGGCTGACATCAAAGTGACCCGCGATTTAATTCGCGCCGGCCAGCTTCTTAAAATTGAAGTGGTTGATCATGTGGTAATCGGCAGGCCGAATTTTTCCAGTCTCCGGGCCAGTGGTTATTTCTACGCCTAAAAGTTTATGCGACACACCAAGCGAATCCCCAACGACAGGAACCAGACGGAGTTTTTCGGCATCGTCTGGCTGACCAGTGAGACCCATCCCCACCGGCTGCGGGCCGGTGATGTCATCCGTTACGACGGCAAACTTGCCCGAATCGTTCGAGTGAATGACTGCGCGGCAATCGTGGTTATGAATCGGCCAGTCCGCCAATTTGAAACTCGTTTTCGCGGGCCAGTGAAGTTTCAGCCAGCCCCCGCCAGGTTCTACATCTCACCAGAGTCGGAATGCGAAATCCTCAATCGGAAAATCAAATGAAAACCAAGAAACGCCGCCTGCCCATCCCGCAGCATGAATTCGGATTCACGCCGCAGGTATTCAACTTGATTCAAGACCACGCCGTTGACGGCTGGCGAATCAGCCACGAACGCGCGGAAGTTGAAAAGGCACGACGCCGGGCCGAGGCGGCACAACCAGAAATCCAAATGTTCACCCGTTAAATTTATGACCACCACAACCACAGCAAAACCTATCGGTGCCCAATGGCGAGGAATTTTCTTGGACGGTCCCCAACCGGATGTTGACGACGAAGGGGAGGAAATTCCCGTGTGGGTCGTTTATGTCGGCAACGACGACGGCGACCCCATCGGCACCGTGTATCGCCTACATCATTACAAGTCCGCCGAACTTTTGGCCTACCGCATGGCCGAAGACCGCGACCTTGAACTCATCCACGAAGCCATGCCCGATTGATTTATGAAAACACAGAACACCAACACAACACACACCATGAAAGAAGAACCAACACAGGCCGACCGCGAAAGCTTTTTCGGCGGCGTCATCTACGCTTACAGCCGCTCCCAAGCCGTCGCCGACGGCGTGCAGGTTGACGTGACCAAGACGGCCCAAGAGGCGGGAATCAAATTCCCGATGTTCCTGACGCGGGCAGTTTTCGACAACTACGTTACCGTGCCCGAGGGAGTGACCGGCCAAGACGAGGCCGGAAGATTGTGGGATCTGGTTTGGATGGCGAGATTTGCCATCCTACGCAGTCAAGGACACACCGACCGCTTGCCGGTCGCCCTGTATGTTCGCAACGACAACCACCGCGCCAAGCTGGTGAAGCTCATCGCGGTTTGCTCCGCGCTGGAAATGGACGACCCGCAGCCCGCTTTGACCCTGATGATGACTGACGAGGACTGACCGCAGCAACCACCACTGCCCGCGTCCCTTTGACGGAACGCGGGCATTTTTATGCCGGCTGGGCCTCGCGTCAGCCCAGACCCGGCGCGAAAGGTTTTCACCTCTGGACACCTTGATAGCGGTTTGCGGTCTCCGAGGAGCGTATGGTAAGTTGCAATCCAATGAAGCACGATGCGTCAAATCAACTGTGTGTTTATTGCGGTGCGGGCGGAAAATTAACCAGAGACCATGTTCCGCCCAAAGGAATTTTTCCTAAGCCTCGGCCTTCCAATTTGATTGCAATTCCAGCATGTTCGGAATGTAATCAGGGCAATTCAAAAGACGATGAATATTTTCGGTTAGCGCTGAATGTCCGGGCGGATCTTTCAATTCACCCGGAGGTCCAGAAAGGTCAACGCGTCGTGATGCGTTCGCTGCTCGATCCCAACAAACCGGGTATGCGCCAAAGTTTTCTCAATAATATTCGTCTCGTGGAACAGACCACTCCGAGTGGACTTTTTATAAAACATCAACTTGCACTCCAGACTGATACAAACAGGCTAAGAAACGTGGTCAAGCGCACGATGAAGGGTCTCTTTTATTATCACAAAAAGCACCGGCTTCCTGAAAAGTATGATGTATTCGTGTGCGACGAAGACAATTTTGTCCAATGGCCCGACCTCGAACGGAAAAAATTTGACCCGATCATAAACACCTTAAAAAAACAAAATCCTGTGACAATTGGCAAAGGTGTATTTTCATATCGTTTCGGATTTAATAGCGACGACTCCGATTCGACATACTGGATTTTTACTTTTTACGAACGTGTCTCGTATTTAGGTCTGACTCTGCCGCCACTTTCTCCCAGTTAGCGTCGCGCAAGACTTGTCAGCCTTCCGGGTTTCACCGCGTAAGCAGCCAAGACTTGCGCTCTCCCGATGGTGCAGACTTGGTGAATTTATTTCGACACCGCTCCATTGCGCTCTTTGGTCTGCCGCTATCAGCGGCCATTTACCCTACGCTGGCGGTCAGACCAACCGCTCCGTTCCGCTCATGTCTGCATAAACTTCCAAGACTGCCAATGTCAGTTCGCTCCGCTCAATAGCCAGGGAAACGCTGGACGCATTCAGTGCCATTCTTACGCTCGCAGACTTTCGCCTTTCAGCTTCACCTCAAAACCAGCCAACCCGCTTCGTGGTGCCCTCCGGGGATTCCTCCCACGGGGGATGGCTGGAGGTTCCGCTTTGGTTGAAGGCGAAAGTCCGAGAGCGCAATCACGATTAAAAAAAAGCACATGAATACTAACAATAAAAACACTGCAAAGCTCATGAACCGGATCGCAATCACGATTAAAGACGGGGGCAACGGGAAACGGCAGACTGTTTACGAGCAAATCACCGACCGAATCATTTCGATGCTGGAGAAAGGCACCGTGCCGTGGCAGAAGCCGTGGAAAGTTGCCACCGGATTGCCCCGCAATCTGATTTCCAAGAAGCCCTATCGCGGCATTAACACCCTGCTTTTGCACTCGATGAGCTACGAATCACCATTCTGGCTGACGTTCCACCAAGCCCAGCAGCTTGGCGGCATGGTCCGCAAAGGCGAACGTGCCTGCCCCGTCGTTTTCGGCAAACGCGTCAAAGAGCAGGACGAGCAGACCGGCGAAGAAACCGGCTACACTGTCTTGAGGCTCTATAACGTCTTCAATCTCTCGCAGATTGACGGCCTCAAAAACATCCCGGCCACGGCGGAAACGCCCGCGACCGTCAGCACCCCGGCGGAGGACATCATCGCCCTGATGCCGAAGCGCCCGGAAATCAAATACGGCATGAGCAAGGCGTATTATTCGCCCAGCGTGGACATCATCGCCATGCCCGACCGTGCCCGGTTCGACAGCGAAGCCCAGTTTTACAGCACGATTTACCATGAAATGATTCACGCGACCGGCGCGAAATCACGGTTGAACCGCCCGACACTCACGGAATCGGCCGGCTTTGGTTCCGACCCGTATTGCAAAGAGGAGCTCATCGCCGAAATGGGCGCAGCTTTCCTGTGCGGACAAGCCGGCATCGAAAATACGATTCAGAATTCCGCCGCGTATGTGCAGAACTGGCTTGAGCAGCTCCAAAACGACAAGGCGCTTATCGTGCAGGCCGCCGCCCAAGCCCAAAAGGCCGCCGACTTCATCTTGGGCACGAAGTTCGAGGATGCCGTTGCTGGCTGAAAAACGAAGCCCCGGCGAAAATCGCCGGGGCTTTCTTTCTGTCTTTTTTCACTGAATCGAAAAATCTCGCGCCATTCCACCGTCTCCATATATTTATCGCATCAATGGCAAACCCAACAACATCACCGGCGGGCAAACGCCCGACGTTGCAAGGTCGCTTGAATCAGCCGCTGACTTCACGCGCGGAGGCACTCCGGCAACTCCAGACCATGATGCCACTGAGCGCGAGCGCCGAGGCCGAGTTGAAAAAGAACAACGGCGACTCATCCAGTGGGCCGAAACCCATGGCAAGCTAGGCGGCAAACTACCGCCCGAAGATGCCAGCGGCGGCGAGCACAGGGTTTATTTCGACGGAAAATCCCGGCGGTTTCTTAAAGCCACCATTCTCGAAAAGCAAAAAGGCTACGGTTTGGCTTTGGGGTCTCTGACTCACGGAGCAACGCCAGCCGAATACCTTGACCGGCTTGCATTGCAGAATAAATTTTTTGATGACGATATTCGGCTTGAGCGCGTTGTTTTGAAAAGCGGCAGGCCGGTCATCGTCACCTCGCAACCAGCCATCGCCGGCCAGGCTGCCCTGCCGCATCTGGTGGATGAATTGATGGCGTCGGTTGGTTATGAACGTCTGGCAGCCGGAGCGTATTACCGGGAAGGCTTTTTAATTTTTGATTTGGTGCCCCGCAATGCCATCGCCGCTGCCGATGGCATTGTTTATCCCATTGACCCCGTGGTGCAGCGTGTTCAGCCCGACTTTGCGGATTTTCTTCGCGAAAATCCCGACCGCATCCACAATCGGTAAGCCTCCACTTGCTCCGTAGTTTCAAAGCGAAATCGCGTCAAACGCGATTTCGATGAACAAATCAATCATTCGGAAAATCGCGGGTGACACCGACATCGTCGGCAGTCACGAAACCATCAAACTCGGCAACTTTCGGCACGACCGAAATCTTGAAGACGGTAAGGAAGAATGGCTGACGCCGCCGGAAATCATCCGGGCATTCGGCCCATTCGACCTCGACCCTTGCGCGCCGGTCAAACGCCCTTGGGCAACGGCAGTCAATCATTACACCATCGAAGACGACGGTCTGTTGCGGCCGTGGCAGGGACTCGTCTGGTGCAATCCGCCCTACGGTCCAAAGACCGGTGACTGGCTCGCCAAGTGTGCCGCATACAACAATTGTCTAGCGCTCGTTTTCGCCCGGACGGACACACAGTGGTTCCAAAACCATGTTTGGCCTCATGCCACGTCATTGTTCTTTGTCACCGGCCGCCTTTCTTTCTATCACGTCGGCGGTGAAAAAGGCGGCACGGCGGGAGCGCCGAGCGTGCTAATTGCCTACGGTGATTTGGCCGACCAACGGCTTCGGGAGAATGCGGCCATCCCCGGCCAGTATCTTCAAAACCTTCCAAACAACATTTTTAGGCTACGCCTAAAAAGTTCCAAAAAAGTAAAAACCAAGCGAAACAAAAAATCACTATGAACACATACACAGCAAAAACACAAACCATCGAAAACCTCTGCAAAAACATTATCCCTGCGGCATCGGGACAGCTTCAGGAGCGCGGCGTGATTTCACCAACCTTTATTTGTGTTGGCCTTCGCCGAACAGTCCATTGGACTGCTCAATCCTTATCGGATAAATCGGTGCTTGCCGAATTTGTGAATGACTGCCGACTGCTATGCGTTGCGGAAGAAGCGACACAGGCAATTTTTGTTGCGCAAATTTCAATCGGCAGTGAAAAGTCGCCTTCAATCAAGACGGCCGGTTCATCCACCAAAGACGCCCAAGAATGCTTGCTCATCCAAATTGAAGAAGCGGAGAGGCAGAATGAATCGCTCATGATTCCGATTATTCCCCAAGCGGGCGGGAAGTCAGCACTGGGCCGTAGCAGGATTATGTTAAAGGGGTTGCTGCCGGGAATCACAAACGCAATTTTGCCAAAGGCAAAACCGACCGAAGCCGAGCGACTCTTCGCAGAACTCGCGCTTCAGCATAATCCCCGGCTAACAGGATATAACCCGTTTCAATCCAATTGAAGTCGCAAGCCACATGCACCAACCCGCAGTAACCGCAGCAAGACATCCCAAAACAACCAGACATTATATGGAAACTTTGGAATCTGTAATGGGGTGCCTGCGGTAGCTGCGGGTGGCTGCGGAAATGGAGAATCAAACCGGCGGCTCTTTCTTTGACAGTTACCAGCTTTATGGGCTGCTATTCTCGAAACGAAACTGGAGCCACCCGCTCTTTTCGATTGTTCGCCATGAAATACAGGAGTGGCACCAGCACGGGCGCGGTGAACATGGAGATTAGACTTCCAGCCATCAGCGCGATGGCCAGCCCTTGAAAAATCGGGTCGGTTAGAATCACCGTTGCGCCCGCCACCACCGCCAGCGCGGTGAGCATGATGGGACGAAATCGAATCATACCGGCTTCGACCACCGCTTCGGCGAGCGGATGACCTTCGGCCAGCCGCATTTCGATGAAGTCCACGAGGATTATGGAATTTCGCACGACGATGCCGGCACCTGCCATGAAACCGATCATGGAAGTGGCGGTGAAAAAGGCGTGTAATAAACCGTGCGCTGGCAAAACGCCGATGAGCGAAAACGGAATCACCACCATCACAATCATCGGCGTGAGGAATGACTTGAACCAGCCGACCATCAAAACATAAATCAGCACCAGCACGGCGGCGAACGCCAGGCCGAGATCGCGGAAGACTTCGATGGTGATATGCCATTCGCCATCCCATTTCATCGCGGGTTGCTGGTCGGAGAACGGCAGCACGGCATTGTAAATTTTCAGCGGCGAGCCGTCGCCGCCGAATTCCCGAGTGTCGAGTTTGGCCAGCGCATCATTCATTTTCAAAATCGCATACACCGGGCTTTCCACCACGCCCGCCACATCGCCGATGACGTAAGTGACCGGCATGAGATTCTTGTGATAAATACTTTTGTCCGTAATGGTCTGTTTCACCGTCACCAACTCGCGCAACGGCACAAGCGGCGCGGCGTTGCCGGCGGTTGCCGGTTCCGGCAGGGCGTTGGCGTCGCCGGAACGAACACGAAGCGCGAGCAATTCTTCCGGGTTGCTGCGGCTCGCGAGCGGCAGTTGCAGGACGATGTTCACGTCCTCCTTCTCGCGCGGGACGTGCAGCAAATCCACCGACTCGCCGCCCACGGCGATTTTCAGTGTCTGCGAAATCGTCTCCGCGCTGATGCCGTGCAACGCGGCCTTTTCCTTATCAATCACGAACTCGACTTTCGGCTGGTCGGCTTCGATATACCAGTCTGTGTCCACGACGCCGGGCGTGTTGTGGAAAATATCAATCACCTTTTGCGCCATCTTCAAACGATTCTCTTCGGTCGGGCCATAAATTTCAGCGACCAGCGTTTGCAACACCGGCGGGCCGGGCGGCACCTCGGCCACGGCCACCCGTGCACCAAATTTCGCGGCAATCTCCGCCACGCGCGGACGCACCCGCTTGGCGATGTCATGGCTTTGTGCCTTGCGCTCGTTTTTTGGCAAAAGGTTGATTTGCACATCCGCCACGTTCGCACCCCGGCGCATGAAGTAGTGGCGCACCAACCCGTTGAAATTGAATGGCGACGCAACGCCCGCATAAATCTCGTAATCCGTCACCTCTGGCTCAACACGAACAGCGGCGGCGATTTCGCGCGCGGCTTGTGCCGTGCGTTCGAGCGAACTTCCTTCCGGCATGTTCAGAATGATCTGAAATTCGCTCTTGTTGTCGAACGGCAGCATTTTCACCTTCACCCAGCCGACATAGACCAGCGCCATGGAGACGAGCAGCAGCACAACGAGGACGCCGAGAAATTGATAACGCCGTTTCGCGCTGGCAATCAGCGGCGTCATCAGCCCGCGATACATCCGGCCAAAGAAATTTTCACTGGCCGATTCGTGATCCGGCGCG
>Ga0007881_1000316_pt1 | contig 23507 bp, 24 predicted proteins | sample CryBogCBH12Aug09_FD_70959 | JGI IMG/M metagenome (GOLD analysis project Ga0007881, IMG submission 70959) | Freshwater microbial communities from Crystal Bog, Wisconsin, USA - CBH12Aug09 | ecosystem: Environmental > Aquatic > Freshwater > Lake | place: Crystal Bog, Wisconsin, USA | collected... | reverse complement strand
CCGGCCCAGCGCCGGGCATTTGCACACGAAGTGGTAAGCCAGGAACTATGCTCGCGCCGCAAGGCCTGCAAGTTCTTGCAGTTGGCCCGTTCGACCTTCAACTATCAAGGTCGGCCCGCGTCTCCAGCTTGTCCTCGACCAGCAACCGTCGAACTGGATGTGCCACACCATTACGGGTGGCGGTCGTGGTCTTGGGTCCTGTTGTTGTTAGCGTGATGACGGTGGGCAAACCTTGCAACAGCAGTTCGAGTTGGTGTTTGTCCAAACCTTCGTTGCGCTGACCGCCGAAGTAATGACGGATATAGTGATCGAGCTTCTGACGCAACAGCCGGTTCTCGGTTTCCAACGCGACTACACGAGCGCTCATCGCTTCCAACTTTTCGAGCAGCGTGGTGTCGGTATTCATCAACTCGCATTGATAGACTCACGCCGCAGAAAAAAGTTTCACCGCAGCGAAAGATTTCCAGAAATAATTCAGCGGCGATACCAGTTCTTTTTTGACCTAACTTCCAGCCCGTGAATCAACGCACTGAACTCTTCGCCGCGTAAATCTATCTGGCTATTTTCACTCACGGGTCAGGTGAATCGGCTTTGTTCCAATCGCTTGGCACAGACCCATAAACCCGACCCGTCCCAGTAAAGCACCTTGACCCGGTTCCGCCGTCCATTGGTGAACACGAACAGATGCCCGGACAACGGATCACCTTTGAGTTGCTCCACGACCAGGCTATAAAGCCGGTTAAAACTGCTGCGTAAATCTACCGACGTAGTGGCGACCAGCACCCGCGTAGCACCAGTGACGTTCAACATGGCAGCATCCGCAAGAGCTCAGGCAAGGACTTCACATCTGAACTGAACCGGGTTACAGCCGCACGATCCAACCTTGCGGGCTGACGACTTCAACCGGCCAGCGCGATGCTGGACTCGGCAGTCGCACTTCTTGGAATTTTATCTTTGGCGGAACGATATCGCGTTCCAAGCGCAGCCATCGACTCAGACTGGACAGCCCAATGTTGTGCCGGGCAGCAAATTCGTTTTGGGTTAATCGGCTTTGATGGAATTTTGCCAGCAATCGCTGCCGCCGTCTCGTTCCAGTTTTTAAGGTATCCATCCCACCATGGTCTCACGGTCTGTCGCCGGAAACTAGACGTAGACCGTCAGCCGCATACGGTGAGACAATGGTTGCACGGATTTGGCATAGTGATTTCTTTCAAATTAAAAGAGCCGGAGACATGAATGTCTCCGGCCCAAGTGGGTGGTGGTTGATTTCAGCGGGGGTCAGTTAGTAACCAAATACATAGGCTTCGATGTGAGGTGTCTGCTCGGCACGTCAAATTTCATAAGTTGAGATCGGGATAACTCTTAAACTGGACGTGGTTGCCATACTTACCGCCAGATTATTAGGAAGAAGCATGTTTGTAATAGCGCATTTGTTTGCCGCAAAAGCTTGCGTCAAATGCCATTCATTAAGTTCTCGTTTTAGGCATTTGATTCGGGCTTCCAATTCGGTCCAGGCCAGGGCGAATGCCGTGGGCGGATCCGTTGCCCGCTGAATGGCGTTCATGGCAGTCGCACCAAGGTAGTGAAGCGCCACCGCTTCCACTTCGGCAATTCGTTGAATCCGCATGGCATCCACGCCAATCAAACCGGCTCGCATTAAGCCAATCACCCCTTCGGCCTCCGCATAGGAAAAGCTAATGTCCAAAGAATGTTCACCAATTTGTCCTGCCCAGACCGGCCCTCGCGGCGTATCGTGCAGCGGTAATTGCTCCGGCAAAATATTACTCCACGCCGCGAGTATTTGGCGCAACACGGCCCGCAGTGCCCGCTGCGCCGCTGGGCGTGATGCGGAAGCCGCAACGCGGATCAGCACCGGCTGGCCGGGCGGCGGCAGCGCGGGCATTTCCGGCCAATGAAAAATCAGCGCGCCTTTCATTTTTCATCGGCGGGTGCGGCGGGCGAACCTTCCCAACGCGTCGCGGCGGGCAGACGTTCGCCTTTGGCCACGAGCGTGAGCGGCCCCAGAACTACGCCGTCGCCAACCTGCGTGTCGTAAAGAATCGTGGTGCGCGGCCCGATGGTGGTGCGCGCGCCGATTTCGACAGTGCCAATTTTCATCACGCGGTCCTCGAACAAATGCGTCTGCGGGCCGCACCAGGCATTCAACTCCGCTGCGTCGCCGATGCGCACGCAATCGAATTCCGTCAGGTCGGTGGTGTTCAGATAAACGCCCTTGCCGATTTTTGCGCCGAGCAGGCGCAGCGCCCACGGCAGCATCGGCGTGCCGCGCAGAAAATCCAGCAGGTTCGGCACGGCGAGCGATTCATACAAATTCGTGACGGCTTCGCTGATCCAGACAAATGGCGTCCACATCGCCCGCGCGCACGGCCGGTAGCGGCCAATCAAAATCCATTTCAGCGCGACGACCAGCAGGAACGAGGCGGCGCCATACAAGCAGCCGGCGATGGCCAGCGCGTTCGCCACTTTCAAGCCCCAGCCATTTTCCTCGGCGTAAGGCATCACCAGCACCACAATCAAATAGCCGGTGGCGATAATCAGCGCGAGCGGCAGCACGATGCGCAGTCCTTCGATGAAACCGCGCGCCAGCCGCCGCCGCCACGAGGGGCGAAACGTGAGCGATTCGGGAAAGCCGGTCAGACATTCGCGGGCCGGCAGCAACATGGCCGGCGAGCCGATCCAGGTCTGGCCGGATTTCAGTTGCGCGTTGTCCGGCGTGCGAGTTTGCACGCCAATCAAAATGTCGTCCGGCACCATCGCGCCGTTCGGAACGTAGGCGCCGTTGCCGATGAAGGAGCGGCTGCCGATTTTTGTCGGCTTCAAAATCATCCAGCCGCCGCGCTGTTCCTCGTCGCCGAGCATCGCGCCGTCGGCGATGAAGCTGTCGTTGCCCAGCTCCAGCAGTTCCGGAACCATGCCTTCGGCCGTGGAAACTTCGGCATTGCTGCCCACCTTGACGCCCAAAAAACGCAGCCACGTTGGCGCGTAAACCGAGGCGTAAATTCCATGCAGCACATGGAGGCTTTGATCCAGAATCAGGCTGGTGAATTTTCGCCGCCAGAAAGCGTAGCTGTAAATGGACGCGGTGCCGGCGACCTGGCGCGGCAAAATCCAGCGAAATGTTCCCGCCAATAATCCCGTCACGCAGATGAACAAGGCGCTGGCCGGAATGGCCAGCAGCAGAAACAGTCCGTAGGCGAACAGCGGATGCAAATCCGAATCAAAAATATCCCACGTCTGGGCGTCCACCCAGTCAATCAGCATGAACGCCGGAAACGCCGGCAGAAAAAATAAAATGGACACGCCGATGGCGGTCACGGCGAAGAGCAGCATTTGCGCCCATTGCCAGCCGAACCAGAGTTGCGGGCGCGGCGGCAGCTTTTCCGGCGGCAGATTGGCAACCCGCGCCGGTGCGCCTTCCCAAATTTCATCGGCGGGAATTTTCCGGCCCGCCGCCAGCGCGGATTGCCCGCCGAGCCGCGCCCGTTCGCCGAGCCGCGTGTCGTTTTCCAAAATGGAATACGAATCCACTGCGGAATCGCGTTGCAAATGAATCGGGCCGAGGATCAACCGGCCGCCCTCGACGCGGGCGTTTTCGAGGTTCACAAAAGTTCCAAGGCTGACGCTGTTCTCGATGACCAGCAGTTCCGGCACGCCCAGCGTGACGGTTTCGATCATCACATTTTTTCCGATGTGCGCGCCGAGCGCCCGCAGGTAAAGCGGCATCCACGGCGTGCCGGCGAGCAAATAGACTTCCGGCAGTTCGCAAAATTTGTTCGCCAGCCACCAGCGGAAATACGTCACGCCCCACAGCGGATAACTGCCGGCTTTCAACCGGCCCGCCGCCAGCCATTTGCCGGCGATGGCCGCGCCGAAAGTGCCGATTTGGATCAGCACAAAAGTCGCCAGCGAATACAGCACCGCCAGCACAATGTGGTCGCCGGGATCGCCGGTGTAATAGTGATAGACAAAAAACGGCGCGAGCCAGCTCGCGATGTGGAACAACACCAGCGGGGGAATGACGAGAAGCTGCGCGAGTCCGCAAAAAAATCGGCGGCGCAAAGGCGCGGCGGCGTGCGTGGTGGCGGCTCGTTTTTTCCGGCGGCGCTGCAATTCCATCGCGTCGGCGATGCCGGCCAACTGGCGCTGGCGATACACATCTTGCACGCTCAAGGAAGCATAGCGTGCATCGGTGCGCAGAATGGAAACCAGCCGCGCGGCCAGCAGCGAATGTCCGCCGAGGTCGCCAAAAAAATCCGACTCCGGCTGCCAGGCGCGACCGGGAAATAGTTTTGCCAGCGCGGCATAAAGCGCCTGTTCATCTTCGTTGCGCGGTTCTGCTGATTGGCTGCCGCTGGGTTCAACCGGCTGGAGCGGAAAATTGCGCAGCGCGTTTTGATCAATCTTGCCGGAAGTCAGGCGCGGCAGTTCGGCTACCAGTTCAAAATGCGCCGGCACCATGTAATGCGGCAGCCGCGCGGCCAAAGCTTGCCGCAATTTTGCGGGATCCAATTTTTGATTTGCGGCGGGAACAACAAATCCCACCACCTCGTCAATGCCCGCCATTGGCCGCAGCACGGCCGCCGCCGCGCCCACGCCGGGCTGGGCGGTCAGCGCGGCGGTGATTTCATCCAGCTCGACGCGGAAGCCGCGGATTTTCACCTGGCTGTCCGCGCGGCCCAGACAATACACCGAACCGCCGGATTCGATGCGGGCAAGATCGCCGGTCAGATACATTTTTTCCTCGCGGGAATTTTCCGCGAGCGGATTCGGAATAAATTTTTCCGCCGTCAAATCCGGCCGGCCGAGATAGCCGATGGCAAGTCCCGGCCCGAAAATGCACAGCTCGCCAACGGCACCTGCCGGCAGCGGCCGCCGCGCTTCGTCAACCACCAGCAGCCCGTAATTCGGCAGCGGCCGCCCGATGGTCACGGGTTCGCCCGGTTTCAATTCTGCCACGGTCGCGGTCACCGAGGTTTCGGTCGGCCCGTAAGTGTTGAAAATTTTTCGGCCCGGCCGCACGAGGCGTTGCGCCAGGGAATCGGGACAGGCTTCGCCGCCGAGATTGAGCAGCCGCACGGTTGGCGGCGGCTCGCCCATCAAACTTGCCAGCGTCGGCACGGCGTGCAGCACGGTGATGCGTTCGCGCGCCAAGGTTTGCGCCAGCAAATCCGGGTCGCCCACGAGCGTTGGCGGCGCGATCCAAAGCGTCGCGCCGACGAGGTAGGAAATCCAAATTTCCTCGAACGACATGTCGAACGCCACCGAGAAGCCTTGATAAACCTTGTCATTTTCGCACACGCCGAGAATTTCATTTTCGCTGCGGAGTAAATGGCAGATGCTGCGCTGGCTGATGACGATGCCCTTGGGCTGGCCAGTCGAGCCGGAAGTGTAAATGACGTAAGCCGGATCGGCGGGCGCGGCGGCGACGCAGCGCGGTTTGGAATTTTTATCCGCGAGCAAATCTTCAACTGCCCACACCGGCAAGTTCAATTCCGCCAGTCGCGGCAACCAGTCGCGGCAGGTCACGAGGCCGATGGCCTGGGCGGATTGCAGACAGGTTTTTATCCGTTCAATGGGAGTTTCGGCATCAAACGGCAGCCAGGCCGCGCCGCTTTTGGTGATGCCCGCCTGGGCGACCAGCAAATCCACGCCGCGCGGCAGGAACAAGCCCACGACCTTGCCCGTCGCGGCGCCTCGACGGAACAATACGCCCGCCACCGCATCACTACTGGCATCAAGTTCGCCATAGCTGACGCTCCGTTCACCCCAGATTAGTGCCGGATGTTGCGCACGTCGGCGTGCGGTTGCGGCGAGAATGTCCGCGAGACATTCCTTGTGCAACAAATCCGGGCGGCTCAAGCCCCGCAACACAGCCGAATTACTGTTATTATTCATGCACAGCCGCCATGGCAATCGAAGGAGCGCAAAATACCGCACGCTCGCGACAGTTGTGGTTCAAGGTGTTCGACAACTTATCAGACGTTTTAATTCGATTAAAGTTTCACTATTGGTGCCCCCGCCGACTCGCCTATCCAGACCAAGGTCATCCTCGTCTGCGTTGCGGTTAAGAATGACCCTGGCCTGTGATCTTCAGCTTGGGTTTGAGTTTCCCGCCCAGCGGGTGCATTCATTCCTAAATTTGCAACCAGTGCATTGCATCCCAATGGCCGGGACGAAGTCTTCCCGGTTCAGACCTTCGACGTAGTTCTCCAGCAGTCGAAACAACCGCGTGCGCTGATGTTCCTGCATCGGTTCCGCCGGCGTGACGCTGACCTTGGGCACCTTGGTCTTCACCAGATGATGCAGTTCCCGGCCCGCCTCACACTTGCCTGTGGCTTCGCGATACAACACCGAATAGCAATTCAGTTGAATGCCGTTCTGAAGTAAGGCCAATTCGGGGTCCGGCGTCTTGGCTATCGTCTTGAAGTCCACGATGCGTCCACCGGCCCGGACCAGATCCACTACGCCAATCAAGACGGGCAGGTTGTGCGATGATAGGTCCGCTTCCACCGGAACCTCCACCGCCTCCGGCAGTTCGCTGGCTTTGATGGGTGTGTCGGTGAAGTATTTCTCAAACACCTTCCAGGTCGCTGATTTCGGCCCGGAGCGTCAGACTGTATTGATGGGACGAATAGCCCGGCAACCCGAGCTTCTTGCTGTAGTTGGCTTCAATGATAAACATAGTTTTCCTTTCTATGGTTGGTTTTAGTTTACGACAATAATTTGAGCGTGGTGGTCAGCGGCAGAACCCGCTCATCCGCGAACTTCACCTAGATCTGCGTGAAGCCGGTCTTGCCCCATTGCCCTTCGCGCTGGAGCCAGAGTTGCACGAACTCCGCGACCGAATGCCGGCACGTGTCCCGCACCAGATTCAATCGCCGGGGATCGCTGGCGTAGCGAATCAGGGTGGGTGTGATCTGCCGCTCCAAATCCGCCATCAACTCCGCGGGAGAACAGCGGCACCAGTCACGCTGCTCCAATCGCTGCAACTCGTCAGTGTGGATGGCTGGCGGTAACTCCGGCCTTAATACCGGCGCATGCACGATGACCCGGTTGCCATGCGTCTCGAGTTTCCAGACGTCCCGGACGTGGATGTGGAACCGATAGGAGACGGGCACAGAGATCTGCACGACATTCGTGCCGAGATTGATCAGGTCCCAGCACACCCGCAGTTCCTCGGTCTGGGTGAACGTCTCGACTTGTTTGCAAACGGCAAGCTCCAGATTGAGCACGGGGCAGATTTCCGGGAGGGCGGCCGTGAATCGTTGCGTGATATTCTCGCTGGTGAAGCGGACTGGCAATTCGTTGGTGGCCGGTCGGGGTGGCTGGCGATTGAGGTAAGCGAGGGCGGCGAGGCCGCCGGTGATGCCGCCGCTGACGTAGATGATTTGGGATTGTGTGATCATGGAACTCCTTTCAGAAAAACAGAAACCCCGGCACTGGCCGGGGCTGCTGTCGAGGATGATGGGTGAGTAGTGCCGCCTGTTCAGGCCGGCACCAGACCAAGACATAAGGTCTTCGTCATGGGTTTATAACGCAGAAACAGGGGCTATTGCAGACGGGCCAGGGTTCACAATGAAACCCAGGCCCGGTTCCGGCGGTATGTTACCAGTGGCCAGGATCAAGGCGTGAACGCGGGGCGGTTTTGCCAGGCCAATTTATCAGATCAGTCGTTAGCAGATTTTTCCGGTTTGTGTTTAAAACTTTTTGAAATACTCTTGCAGTCAAGGCATACGGAAAACTGGATAATGACTTGGGCTGTTTCATCGAAAAAAAATTTGGCTACAGAGCCGCTGGAAAAACGTCTCTGGTCTGCCGCCCGCTGGGTTGCGCCGGCACCCGCCCTCAATCTGATCCTCCTCGGCTTGGTCGCACTGCTGACCACCATCACCGCTCGCGCCGACGAAACCCTTACCCGCCGGCAGTGGACTGTGGATGGCATTATCCGTGAGGCCCTCGTTTATGCGCCGCCATCAGCTCGAACGGCGGCTGCCCCAGTCATCTTCGCCTTCCATGGGCACGGGGGTTCCATAAACAATGCCGCCCGCACGTTCAGCTATCACACCCACTGGCCGGAGGCAATTGTCGTTTATATGCAGGGTCTCAACACCCCAGGCCGGCTCACCGATCCCGAAGGCAAGAAACCGGGTTGGCAGTCTGTCGGCGGCGACCAAGGCGACCGCGACCTCAAATTCTTCGATGCCGTTCTCGCCAGCCTTAAGCAGGATTACCAGGTAGATGCCAAACGCATCTACGCCACCGGCCATTCCAACGGCGGCGGTTTTACCTATTTGCTCTGGGCCGCCCGCGGCGACATTTTCGCGGCCTTTGCGCCTTCTGCGGCCGTGGCCTTCCGAACTCTGCCTCAACTCAAGCCGAAGCCGGTGCTGCAGGTAGCCGGTGAGAAAGACCTCCTCGTAAAATTTGCGTGGCAGCAACAGACCATGGATGCCTTGCGGAAGTTAAACCAGTGCGGCGAAGGATGCTCATGGGAAGGTGAAAAAGGCTGCACGCTGTATCCGTCGAAACTGGATGCGCCGGTGGTTACGTTCATTCATACCGGCCCGCATGTGTTCCCGGCCACCGCCCCGGCCATCATTGTGAAGTTTTTCAAACAACACTCGCTTCCCTGATGCATGCGCTGATCGCACCATTGGAAATACACTGACAGTGCGCCGTTGAAAAAACGACTATGGTATGTCCCCCATTGTTAGAGTGGAAGCACCTTGCTCATTTACCAATTCGACTGAATCCTTCACATTCTACACTTTCACTAAATGTTTGGTAATGATTGTTTTTTGATTCAAACGGCTTATACTAATTGCGCGGCCCAATGAAGGCCGTTTTAAGCATCTGCAATTTCTTCCCATTTTGATAAACTCCGAGAACTATCGGCGTATTTCCAGATTGCATCGCGCCGGGGTCGAGTTCAACAAGGACAGAATTTTCAGACTGGTTTTGCGGCGGCACGACAAGGCTGCCGCCCATGATTTGCAGCGCGCCGGCGGGTTTTTCCAGCCGTAACTCAACCGGCATTTCCCGTGCCGTCTTGTTGGTAATGCGGAGTGTGTAGAGATTGCTGAAATGGCCGTCGGGCATTTTTTGAAACATGGCTCCAGGCGCCCGCAACAGTGTGGCCTCAACATCCGTGCGGGTGAAAATCATCACCGCCAACAAACTGGCAAGCACCGCCAGCACGACGCAGTAGCCGAGGAGGCGCGGCGTGAGCCGAAGGCGTTCGCCGCGTTCAATTCCATTTAACGAGGCATAACGGATAAGTCCGCGCGATGCGCCAATCTTGGACATCACATTATCGCAGGCGTCCATGCAGGCGGTGCAATGGACACATTCCATCTGCGTGCCATCACGGATGTCAATGCCGGTCGGACAAACAGATACACATTGGTTGCAAGCCACGCAATCACCCAGCCCGATGGAACCGCGTCCGCCAACTTGTTGCTCCCGCTTCAGCGGGGCGCGCTTTTCCCCGCGTTTGTAATCATATGCGACAACAATGGAATTTTCGTCGAGCAACACCGATTGAAAACGGCCATACGGACAAATAAACGTGCAGGCTTGTTCGCGGAAGCGCGCGAAAATGCCGTAAAATAAAAGTGAAAAGGCTATCATGAATGAAAGCCCAACAATATGCCGAGCCGGCGGGTCGGTGACGATTTGCAATAGCTGCTGCCAGCCGATGATATAACTCAACAGCACGTTGCCGATGAGGAATGAGAGGGCAAAGAAAATCACGTGCTTAAAAATTTTCTTCGCGATTTTTGCCGCGTCCCACGGTGCTTGGTTTAACTCGCGTTGCCGGGGTGCATCGCCTTCAATGAGATATTCAATCTTGCGAAAAACCATTTCCATCATCACCGTCTGCGGACATGCCCAACCGCACCAGAGCCGCCCAAACGCCGTGGTGAAAATAATGACGCCGGTGAAAAACACTAGGATGGCAATGGCGAAGATGATCATGTCCTGCGGCCAGAAGATCTGCCCCAGCACAACGAACTTGCGTTCGACGATGTTCATCAGCAGCAGCGGATTTCCGTTTACGGTGATAAATGGCCCCGTGAACATGATGGCCAACAGCAGCCAGCTAAACCAAGAGCGCCAGCGATAGAATTGACCGCTGACTTTGCGTGGATACATCCACTTGCGGCGCCCTTCCTTGTCGGCGGTAGCGATGTGATCGCGGTAGTCAGACCAATTGACTTTTTTGACTGCGAATTCGTCGCTTTCCTGAGTTGGAGGCTTGTTCATAATTTCTGCTTGCGATTATTCGCCATAAAATATAGCAGCGGCACCAGCACTGGTGCGGTGAACATGGAAATCAAACTGCCAGCCATCAGCGCGATCGCCAGCCCTTGAAAAATTGGGTCAGTCAAAATCACGGTTGCGCCTGCCACCACCGCTAGCGCGGTGAGCATGATGGGACGGAATCGGATCATGCCCGCTTCGACCACCGCTTGGGCGAGCGGATGACCTTCGGCCAACCGCATTTCAATAAAGTCCACGAGGATGATGGAATTGCGAACGACAATGCCCGCCCCCGCCATAAAGCCAATCATGGAAGTCGCGGTAAAAAAGGCGTGCAAAATTCCGTGCGCCGGTAAAACGCCAATCAGCGAAAATGGAATCACTACCATCACAATCATCGGTGTGAGAAACGACTTGAACCAGCCGACCATCAAAACGTAAATCAGCACCAGCACGGCAGCGAATGCCAGGCCGAGATCGCGGAAAACTTCGATGGTGATGTGCCATTCGCCGTCCCATTTCATGGAGGGCTGCTGGTCCGAAAATGGTAGGACAGCATTGAGGATATTTAATTTATCTCCGTTGCCGCCGAATTCACGCGTGTCGAGTTTCGCCAGCGCATCGTTTATTTTTAGAATCGCATACACCGGACTCTCCACCGCGCCCGCCACGTCGCCGATGACGTAAGTGACTGGCATGAGATTCTTGTGGTAAATGCTTTTGTCCGAAATGGTCTGCTTCACCGTCACCAACTCGCGCAATGGCACGAGCGGCGAACCTTGCGGTTGGCCACCATTTGCAACCAAAACCGGCTCGGGCAAGGCATTGGCGTCGCCGGAGCGCACGCGCAGGGCGAGCAATTCTTCCGGGTTGCTGCGGCTGGCGAGCGGCAGTTGCAGGACGATGTTCACATCCTCCTTCTCGCGCGGGACGTGGAGCAAATCCACCGACTCGCCACCCACGGCGATTTTCAGCGTCTGCGAAATCGTCTCCGCGCTGATGCCATGCAACGCCGCTTTTTCCTTATCAATCACGAACTCGACTTTCGGCTGGTCGGCTTCGATATACCAGTCCGTGTCCACCACTCCCGGCGTGTTGTGAAAAATATCAATAACCTTTTGCGCCATCTTCAACCGGTTTTCCTCGGTCGGCCCGTAAATTTCGGCGACCAAAGTTTGCAACACCGGCGGGCCGGGCGGCACTTCGGCCACGGCCACCCGGGCACCGAACTTTGCGGCAATCTCCGCCACACGTGGACGCACGCGCTTAGCAATGTCATGGCTCTGTGCCTTGCGCTCGTTTTTCGGCACTAGGTTAATTTGCAAATCTGCGATGTTCGCACCGCGACGCATGAAATAGTGGCGCACCAGACCGTTGAAATTGAACGGTGACGCGACGCCCGCGTAGATCTCGTAATCCGTCACTTCCGGTTCGGTGCGAACAGCGGCGGCGATTTCGCGCGCAGCCTGCGCGGTGCGTTCGAGCGAACTGCCCTCCGGCATATTGAGGATGATTTGGAATTCGCTCTTGTTGTCGAACGGCAGCATTTTCACCTTCACCCAGCCGGCATAGACCATCGCCATGGAGACGAGCAGTAGCACTACGAGCGCGGCGAGAAATTGATAACGTCGTTTTGCGCTGGCGATCAGCGGCGTCATCAGCCCGCGATACATCCGTGCAAAGAAACTATTTTCATCGCCATCGTTTCCGCTTTCCGCTTTCCGCTTTCCGCTTTCGAGATTCTTCCGCCACTGCAAAATACGGATGGCTGCCCACGGCGTGACGATGAAGGAAATAGCCAGCGAGAAAAACATCGCCGCGCTCGCGCCAATTGGAATCGGGCGCATATACGGCCCCATTAGCCCGCCGACAAACGCCATCGGCAGCACGGCAGCAATGACCGCGAACGTGGCGAGGATGGTCGGGTTGCCCACTTCGCCCACGGCTTCGATGGCGACAATGGCGCGGCTGCGTCCCTTGCTTTCCGGCAGATGAAAATGGCGGACGATGTTTTCAACGACGACGATGGCGTCATCCACCAAAATGCCGATGGAGAAAATCAGCGCGAACAGCGTGATACGATTCAGCGTGAATCCGTAGAGATAAAAAATGAGCAGCGTCAGCGCGAGCGTTGCGGGAATTGCCAGTGCCACGATCAGTGATTCACGCCAGCCCAACACGATTAAAATGAGGAGCGACACGCTCACCACCGCGAGCAGCATGTGCCAGAGCAGTTCATTGGATTTATCCTCTGCCGTCACGCCGTAGTTTCGCGTGACGCTGACTTGGACATCCACTGGAATGATGTAGCCCTTGAGCGTGTCCACCTTTTTCAAAACCTGCCGGGCGACGGAAATCGCATTTGCGCCGGGCCGCTTGGCGATGGAAATCGTCACGGCAGGTTCATCGGCGGAAACTATATTCGCCGCACCCGAACCGAAGAAAACATACTGGCTCGGTTCTTCCGCGCCGTCCTTGATGTCCGCCACATCGCGCAGATAAACCGGTTTTCCGGAATAGGCGCCCACCACCACGTTGCCCACGTCATCGGCGGTTTGCAAAAACGCGCCGGTTTCCACGATAACCTCGTGGTTGTCGCTGGTCAGCCCACCAGCGGAATACTGCTTGTTCGCCTGTTGCAGCATTGGCACCAGACCGGCGGGAGAAAGATTGCGCGAAGCCAGCCGCACCGGGTCGAGCAGCACGCGCACTTGCCGTTGTGCGCCACCAATGATGGTCGTCTCGGCTACCAGCGGCACCTGCTTGATCGCATCATCGACTTGCGCCGCCAGCCGCCGCAACGTGAGGTGATCGTAATGCGGACTGTGAATCGTCAGCGCCAGAATCGGCACGTCATCAATCGTTCGCGCTTTGATTAACGGTGTGGAAACACCGTGGGGAATCTTGTCAAAATTCTGCTGCAGCTTCTGGTTCAGCTTCACCAGACTGCTTTCCATATTTTCCCCAACCTTGAACCGCACGATGACCGTTGACTGTCCTTCGCTGGAGGTGGAGTAGATGTATTCGACACCGGGAATTTCCCAGAGCAACTTTTCCATTGGGCGCGTCGCGCGCTCCTCTACTTCCTTCGCGTGGAAGCCTGGCATGGACACCAGCACGTCCACCATCGGCACTTTGATTTGCGGCTCTTCCTCACGCGGCAACATCACCACGGCAAACACGCCGAGCAGCAGCGACGCGATGACGATGAGCAGCGTCAGCTTGGAATCAATGAATGACTGCGCAATGCGCCCGGCAATACCCGAATGCGCGCCCGATGATTTTTCGTCGCTTGCTTTCACGGTTTGATCGTCACAGGTTGCCCGTCCGTCAAGGCCGAGACGCCATCAGTTGCAACTTGTTCGCCAGAATCCAGACCGGAAACAATTTCAATTTCATCACCGATGCGGCTTCCCGTTTTGACGAGTCGCATTTGCGCATGATTGCCGACGACGACAAAAACCAATTCCATCTGTCCGCGCTGAATCACGGCGGCGGCGGGAACGCTAATCGCACTCGCTTTGCCAACCGGAACCGAGACGCGCCCAAACTGCCCGGCACGCAAACCCGTCGCGCCTGGCAAATCCAGTTTCACGAGATAAGTGCGGCTGTTCGGATCAGCCGTGGGCGACATTTCGGCAACCGCGCCTTCAATTTCACTCGAAACAGCGGCAATCCGCACGGCGAGTTTGTCGCCCAGTTTCACATTGCCGATCAATGCTTCCGGCACATCCGCTTCGAGGCGCAGCGTGTCAGGATTTTCCATTTGCAACAACGGCTTGCCCGGCGTAGCGAGGTCGCCCACATCCGCGAGCTTGCGCGTGATGACGCCGTCAAACGGCGCGACAATCAGGGTGTAGTCGAGCATGGTTTTCGCTTCCGCTTCAGCGGCAGCGGCGATGCGAAACTTGGACTGCGCGTTGTCAAATTCCGCCTGCGCAAGTATTTTCTGATCGAGCAGTGAAGTGAACCGTTTCAAGTCGCTCTCGGCCTGCTGCCGCGCGGCGGCGGCCTGATCCAAGCGCGACTGAATTTCATGCGCGTCCAGCAGAACGAGCCGTTCACCGGCCTTCACCAACTGACCTGGAACGACCAGCATTTGCTCGATTCGACCGCTGACTTTCGCCTCGATGACCGCGCTCAATTTCGGGCGGACCGTGCCGACGACATCCTCCGTGGCGGCGCGCGACTTGCGCTCCACAGTCTGGACGCGGACGGCAGCGGGCGGCAGTTCCGACTGGTTTTGTTCCGCCACCTTGTGGCAGCCGGAGAAAAACGGAGTGGCCGCGACAAGAGTGGAAAGCAGAATTCGTTTCATGGAATAGCGCAACGGTGTCAGGAACAGCAGGAACTGCCAGACTTTTTTTCGCCACAGCCGCACGAGCCGCCGACGCCCATTTTCTTCAACACGATTTCCAGCGGGCAGAAATTGGTGAAGGACGACTGCAGCAGGTTGAAGCCGACGAACGCCGTCAACCAGAGCCAGTTTGGGCTGTGGTAATGCGCGAGCAGCAGGCTGAAGAGGATAAACGTGCCGGCGAACCGTCGAATAATCAGGTGCATTTTCATATACTCATACCGAGCCGCCTGTGCCGGAAAAGTTACAAGCCAATTTTCTTCTTTGCGTTCCCCGCAGCTTGGCGGTTAAATCCTCGTAATGAAAATCCTTCCCGCGTTGCTTCAGCGGGCACCCGCCAGCGAACGCAGCCGGTTTGAAGCGGCTGCCGTGACCGTGAAGCTCCCTGTCGGCAAACAAATGCTGGCCTTGCGCGACATGCCGGCCGTCATGGCCTTTCCCAGCACGGGAGCCGTGCGGGTGTATCTCGTCAGCCGGGAAGGTCGTGAAATCACGCTTTACCGCATCAAACCGGGCGACTCGTGTGTGCTGACAGCCTCTTGCATTCTTGGCGGGGCGGGCTTCCCCGCGCTGGCGGAAGTGGAAAAGGAGGTTATCGCGTGGGCCGTGCCGGCGGCGGTGTTTCGCGAATGGGTGGCGCGCTCCGAATTTTGGCGACACTATGTTTTTCAATTGCTGGGCGAACGTCTTGCCGTTGTGCTGGCGAAGTTGGAAGAAACTTCTTTTGAGCGCGTTGATTTGCGATTGGCGCGAATTCTTCTTTCCGGCAGCAATGAATGGACTGGAACCCACCAGCGTCTCGCGGTGGAAGTTGGCACTGCCCGTGAAGTTATCAGCCGTATTTTGGAACGCTGGCGCAGCGCCGGCTGGATTGAAACTAAACGCGGTTGCATCAAAATCCTGAACCGCCCAGCGCTTCAGGCGCAAAGCGGTCAGGCTTGAATTTGGAAAAATCTTTCCGGCTCGGTGACTTGGTCACAGAAGGTTCCGCCCGCTTCGCGTAGAGTGGTGCGTATGAAAAAGAACATTGGAACTATTGATCGTGTCATTCGCTTCGTCGCCGGTGCCGGGCTGATTGCCTGGGCGTTGCTGGGCGGCCCGGTTTGGGCTTGGATCGGCGTCGTGCCATTGCTCACTGCCCTGATTCGATTCTGTCCAGCTTACACTTTGTTCGGTGGTTCGACTTGCGGCAAAGACGGCAATTGAGAATCGTCAAGCGGCGATGTTCAAGTTCGCGGCCCTTTCGAGCCAAGCTTTGAAAGGGCGCGGGCCGTAAAAGCCTTCGACCTGATCCACCGGCTCGCCGCCACGAAACACCATCAGCGTCGGGACGCTGCTGATTTCATAATCGCCAGCCAGCGCGGCGGCATTGTCAATGTTCACCTTCGCAAACTTCACTTTGCCGGCATACTCGGCGGCGAATTGTTCGAGCAGCGGCGCGAGCATCCGGCACGGTCCGCACCACGGCGCGTAAAAATCCACCAGCACCGGGCCGGCGGCGCGCAGGACTTCGGTTTCAAAATTGGTTTCGGTCAGTTCGATGATGTTTTTCATGGCAAAATCCATCGTTGCCACCTTTACCGAACCGCGAGGGCAGAAAAAGTTACAAACCAATTGTCGGCATCATTTGTGTCCGGTTCGTGACTTTAAGCAAAGAGGAGGCTCCAACTTAAAACCGGAATAATTTGACAGTATTTAGCAATACGGCTAAATACCGGAGAAGCCGATATGACTACCGCTTCCCAAACAAAATACAAACATCAGGCGCGAATCATAAAGGCGCTCGCTCATCCAACGCGGCTGTTCATCGTGGATGAACTGTCGCGCGGCGAACGCTGCGTGTGCGAACTCAAGGACATGATTGGCGTGGAAATGCCAACGGTGTCGCGACATTTGGCGGTGCTCAAAAGCGCGGGCATTCTGAAAACCGACAAACGCGGCTTGCAGGTTTTTTACCGCCTGCGGGTGCCGTGCGTTTTGAACTTTTTCAAATGCGTTGAGGCGGTGCAAAACAATGACTGCAAGCCGGCAAGTAGAATCGCCTCGTCCAAATTAGGTTGCGCCACATGAACCATTTGAAGCCCATGACGGCTCCGCTTGCCGCCGTAAAATCCACGGCAGTCAGCCATGTGGTCTGGCGCAAATACCTTTGGTCGGGCATTGCGGCGCTCGTGATCTGGTGGCTGGTGTATCGCAGTCTGGCGCTATTCGCGGCGTGGTTCACCTATTCAACTTGCGGGCTGGCAAAAGGAACGCATCTGGGAGCGGCGGTGGAGTTCTTTGTCTATGAATCCCCCAAGGTGCTGTTGTTGCTCATGCTGGTCGTGTTCGGGGTCGGCATCGTGCGGTCATTTTTCACGCCGGAACGGACGCGGCGGATGCTCTCCGGTCGGCGCGAGTCCACCGGCAATGTGCTGGCGGCGTTGCTGGGCACGGTCACGCCGTTTTGTTCCTGCTCGGCAGTCCCCTTGTTTATCGGCTTTGTCACGACCGGCATTCCACTGGGCGTGACGTTTTCGTTTCTGGTTTCCGCGCCCATGGTGAACGAGGTCGCGCTGGTGCTGTTGTTTGGCTTGTTCGGCTGGAAAGTGGCGGGACTTTATCTCGGCACTGGATTACTCATTGCCATTATTTCCGGCTGGGTGATTGGGCGGCTGCACATGGAGAAGCACGTCGAGGATTGGGTTTATGAAACCAAGACCGGCGACAGCGCTGAAGATGTCGCGTTGAACTGGCCGGCTCGCCTTCGGCTTGGCTTGGACGCAGTGAAAGACATCGTGGGCCGCGTGTGGTTGTATGTGTTGCTCGGCATCGCGGTGGGCGCGGGCATTCACGGTTATGTGCCGGAAAATTTCATGGCGGCCATCATGGGCAAAAATGCTTGGTGGAGTGTGCCGTTGGCGGTGCTGCTGGGCGTGCCGATGTATTCTAACGCGGCAGGCATTATCCCCATAGTGCAAGCGCTGCTCGGCAAAGGCGCGGCGCTGGGCACGGTGCTGGCGTTTATGATGTCCGTCATCGCGCTCTCGTTGCCCGAAGCCATCATTCTCCGCAAAGTTCTCAAACCCCGGTTGATTGCGACTTTCTTTGGCGTCGTGGCGCTGGGCATTTTACTCGTGGGTTATCTGTTCAATTTCCTCCTATGAACCAAGAAAAATTATGAAAATCCTAATTCTCGGCACCGGCTGCGCCAAATGCAACGCCCTGATGCTGGCCACGGAAAAGGCGGCGCAAGAGCTCGGCCTCCAATACGAACTTGAAAAAGTCACCGACCTGAGACAGATCATGGCGTTCGGCGTGATGACGACGCCCGCGCTCGTGCTGGATGGCAAAGTGAAGGTGAGTGGGAAAGTGCCGTCGGTGGAGGAACTCAAGATTCTTTTGCAACCGGTAAAACTTTGAACCGACGATGAAACGATTATGAATAAACATCCTGTGTTAAGCTTGACGACTGGCCTGCTGATCGTCGCTGGGGCGGTGTTGGTCATCGCCCAAACCAACAATGCGGCCGGCGTCACCAACAGCACGTGCTGCGCGAACCTAACCAAGCCAGTGCTGCTCGCCAGCATGGTTGCGGCCTCAACCAATGCACCCGCCGTCGCTCCGGTAAAGAAAGGGTTGCCCAAGTTGCTGGATCTCGGCGCGGGCAAATGCATTCCCTGCAAAATGATGACCCCCATTCTGGAGCAACTGAAAACGGAATATGCAGGTGCGCTGGAAGTTGAATTTATTGATGTTTGGAAAAATCCCGACGCCGGCAAGCAATGCAAGATCGAGGTGATTCCGGCGCAGATTTTTTATGATGCCACCGGCAAGGAGTTGTTCCGGCATATCGGTTTCTTTGCGAAGGAAGATATTCTCGCCAAATGGCAGGAACTTGGGGTGGAATTGAAAACCGCGAAAAAGTCCACGCCCTGACACGCCGACATGGAGAAACTCTTTGCCACCCTGAGCCACGCGGTTGAAGGTGCGCCGCTGATTGCGTTATTGTCGGCGGTGGCGTGGGGCATTTTGAGCATTATTTTAAGCCCCTGCCATCTGGCGAGCATCCCGCTGATTGTGGGTTTCATCAGTAAGCAAGGAGAGGTAACTGTGAAGCGGGCATTTTGGACTTCGACGCTATTCGCCGTGGGGATTCTCATCACCATCGCCGCCATCGGTGCGATCACGGCGGCGGCGGGACGCATGCTGGGCGACGTGGGCCGTTACGGAAATTATTTTGTCGCGGTTATTTTCTTCGTGGTGGGATTGCATCTGCTGGGCGTTATACCAATGCCGTGGTCGGGACCGGGACAGGTGGGCATGAAGCGCAAAGGCTTGCTTGCCGCGTTTATCCTCGGCCTGTTGTTTGGCATCGCGCTCGGCCCCTGCACGTTTGCCTATATGGCACCGATGCTGGGTGTGACCTTCAAGCTGGCAAAGACCGAGCCGCTTTATGGCGTGTCGCTCCTGCTGGCCTATGGCGTGGGCCATTGCGCGGTGATTGTGGCTGCGGGGACTTCGACCGAAATGGTTCAACGCTTCCTGAATTGGAATGAGCACTCCAAAGGCATAGCCGTAGTGAAAATCATCTGCGGCATCTTGGTGTTGCTCGGCGGCGTGTGGCTAATTTATACCGCAATATAAATTGTGTTTAATGACGGAATCCGAGGGACCAGCCGACCAATCCGGCCAGCTCTAGCGCTAAGAAGTGCGCTGGCTAAAATTATTTTTCGACCGGCTTCCCGGCTTTGGCCCACGCCCTGAATCCAGCGGGAAGGTTATAGAGATTGGGAAAATCAAGATGGTTGAGCTTGTCGCACGCTCTGACGCTGCGCACGCCGCTGGCACAATGCACCAGATAAATTTTGTTCCGTTCCAGCGCAGCGGCTTTGCCTTCAAAGTCGGACGCGCTAACGTCGAGGTTCACCGCTCCGGGAATATGTCCGGCTTGGAATTCCTCCGGCGTGCGCACGTCCAGAATCACATTGCATTTGTCATTCGCCAGGAGCGCAAATTCCTCGACGCTTAAGTTTTTGTAGGCAGAGGTGGCGGCAGGCATCGCGGCGGCTCCAGTATGACGTTGGAGTTTGGACAGAACTTCCGCCGGACCGCCACCAGTGTATCCGGTCTCCTGAAATACCGTTTCGCCCGCGTCATTCAACAACACGAGGGTGGGAAATCCTTCACCGGGTTCCCGGCTCAAATTGAATCTGGCTTTCAGCGCGAGGTTAGCCTGTTTTAATTCTTCCGTTTGTGCGGATTTTTGCGGAAAGTCAACGTCCACCAGAACCAGCATGCGGCGGGCATATTGGGCAAATTCTGTCGAGGTAAAAACCTGACGCTGCATTTCGACACACGGCGGGCACCAATCAGAACCGTGAAAAAAGAGTAGCACGAATTTTCCTTCAGCCTTTGCCCGAACCAGCGCGCTCGGCAGGTCAGTCAACCAGGTCAGTTCGGTTTGGTTTGATTGGCGCACGGCAGTTGTCGCCGGGGTTGATGGCGTTTGGGCATCCGCTGCCACGGCCACACCTGCCAGCAGAGTTGCGAAAATTAGGACGGTGATTCGACTGGTTTTCATTTTTTAAATTCTGCGGCAGATGATGATTCACAACAATACACAATTGATTCACACTTGGCACAGGAGTTAGTAAATCCATGGAATGAATCGCCGCACGCGCTGCTCATAGTCTGCATAATCCTGGAATTGCTGCCGCAGCCAACGCTCTTCGTGCCGGGCTTTGGCATCAAAGAAAATTGCCAGCCCTAAGGAAACGGCCAAGGCCGGCCAGCTTTGCCAAACGAGTGACCAGCCCACGGCCGCACAAAAGACGGCGGTGTAAAGCGGATGCCGAATCAGAGCGTAAATGCCGTGTTGGACAAATTGAGTGGTAGTCAATGGTTTGGGAAACGGAGTCAGGTTTCGTCCTAAAGTCAACGCACCGGAGATGCCACAAATCGCGGAGATCACCAGAAAAGTTTCGCCGAAAACAATTACCAGCGGCAGCTTCACGGTCGCGCGACAGAAAATTCCCAGAGTTGCGATGGACAGCAGCAGCAGGAATTGTCCCACCACCCACCAACCGCCGCGCTGAACAAAGCTGTTACTCATGCCGGCGGGCGAGGATTTGCACCACCGCGCCGCGCCCCGTGTGGCCATCACCCTCGATGACCTCACGCTCAATCTCGCGCCCAACCAGAAATTCTAAGCCCGCGAGTTCATCCCGAAGCCCGGCCAAGGTCATGAGAAGTTCAGGGGATTTTGGCCCGCCGGTGTCGAAGGCCAGTTGCGCCGGAGTATAGGCTTCAAGAACAAACACTCCGCCCGGCCGCAGACCCCGCACCGCTTGCGCGTGAACTTGGCAACGAAGCGCGGGCGGCAAATGGGCAAACGTGGCGACGATGCCAGACCATACACCCGGTTCGATGGTGAAGTTTTCTAAGTCAGCAAGCACCGTTTCAATTTCCACACCGCGAGCCGCCGCGAGTCGTCGTGCTTTGGCTAAACCAGCTTCGGATTGATCCACGGCCGTCACCCGATGTCCGAGCGTCGCTAGGTGGATGGCATTGCGTCCTTCGCCTTCCGCGAGAAAAAGCACTGGTCCGGCGGGAATCTGTGCCGCCATTTCCGCCACAAAGGCATTCGGTGTTTCACCGTAAATGAAATGCGGTGCGGCAAAGCGGTTGTTCCAAAATGCAGCGTCCATGATTTCAATAGCTCATCCGATCCAATTTCACCTTGCCCCGGAAAATCCAATAAATGCTGATGGTGTAGGCAATCACCACCGGCACGCCAATGCACGCGATGACGAGCATGATGCCCAGCGTTTTCGGCGATGAGGCGGCATTGTAGATTGTCAGGCTGTTTTCAGGATTCGGCAGGCTGTAAATCATGTTCGGGAAAATGTTCAGCGCAAACAAGGCCATCAGTGTAACAATTGTGGCGCACGATGAAAGAAATGCCTTACCGTCGTTGCCGTGGTGGAATTCGCGCGGAATGTTGGCGATGGCCAGCATGTTCGCCAGCGCCACGGAAAAAAGCCACGGATTTTCGCGGACGCGCGCCGCCATGTGTGGCACATAGAGCAGCGTGGACATCGTTAGCGTCACCGCACAAATCACAAAAAAGATGATACACCCCATCGCCCAGCGGCGCAGCTTGTCGTGCAGTTCGCCTTCCGTTTTCATCACGCCGTAAATCGCGCCGTGCATCATGAACAGCGCCACCGTGGTGATGCCGACCAGCAAAGGATATGGCGTTAGCAGGCCGAGAAAGGTGCCGGCGAATTCGCCATTGGCGTCCACCGGCACGCCCCAGGCGATGTTGCCGAGCGCGGTGCCGATCAGCAGGCTCGACACGATGCTGCCGACGGAAAAACTCACGTCCCACATTTGCCGCCACCAGCGTTCGGGGCGCTTGCTGCGAAACTCAATCGCCACCGCGCGGAAAATCAGCGCCGCGAGCAACAACATCAGCGCGAGATAAAAACCGGAGAACGCCGTCGCATAGACGTTCGGAAACGCCGCGAACAAAGCGCCGCCGCCGGTGACGAGCCAGACTTCGTTGCCGTCCCACACCGGCCCGATGGAATTGAGCATGACGCGGCGTTCTTCATCCTTGTTCGTGAACAGGTGCAGCGCGCCGATGCCGAGGTCGAAGCCGTCGAGCACGGCGTAGCCGGTGAGCAAAACGCCGACGAGGATGAACCAGATGGTGTTGAGATCGAGGTGCATTGCAGTTTTAGTTTTTGGTGGGCAGCGCGAGTTTGCCGGACGGAACGAGATCGGCATCATCCGGGCCGTGCTGGATTTTGTCGTTGAGCAGGTAAATAAAAACGGCGAACAACAGGAAATAAATCAGCGTGAACAAAATCAGCGACGACAAAACGACATTCGCCTTGACCACCGCCGACAGACCTTCCGGTGTCCGCATCACGCCATAGACGATCCACGGCTGCCGCCCGACTTCGGCGGCGAACCAGCCGAGTTGATTGGCCAATTGCGGACCCAGCACGGAGAAGACCAGTAGCCACAGCAGCCAACGGCGTTCGTGCAAGGTGCCTTTTTTGAAATACAAAAAACCTAGTGCCGCGATCGCAATCAACGTGAAGCCGATGCCCACCATGCCGTGAAAAAACAGGAACGACGCCGTGACCGGCGGGCGGTCTTCCGGCCTGAACTCGTTCAGCCCGGTGACGGGCGTGTGAAAATCATTGTGCGTGAGAAAACTCAACATTCCCGGCGCGGCGATACCCACGACTTTTTCATTTTTTTCATCCACCCAGCCCGCCAGCACCAGCGGCGCGTTGGATGTCGTGTTGTAAAGTCCCTCGAAGGCCGCGAGTTTGGCCGGCTGGTTTTTCCCCACGCCTTGCGCGCTCTTGTGGCCGGTGACGGCTTGCAGCAGCGACGCGGCGAGCGCCACGGTCAGGCCGACTTTCAGCGACTTGCAGGCGAATTCCAGATGTTTTCCTTTCAGCAAATACCACGCGCTCACGCTCACCACAAGAAATGCCCCTGTGCACCACGCGGCCGTTAGCGTGTGAAATAGCCGGTCCATCGAGGACGGATTGAAAACGAGCTGCCAGAAATCCGTGATTTCCGCCCGCGCCTTCATCCCTTCGCCGACGATGTGATAGCCGGCGGGCGTCTGCATCCACGAATTCGCCACGATGATCCACACCGCGCTGAAATGCGCGCCCAGTGCCACCATGCACGTCGAGAAAAAGTGCATTTTGCGGCCGACCTTGTCCCAGCCGAACAGCAGCACCGCCAGAAAACCGGATTCGAGGAAGAAGGCAAAAATCCCTTCCGCCGCCAGCGCACTGCCGAAGACATCGCCCACAAACCGTGAATAGGTCGCCCAGTTCGTGCCAAACTCAAA
>Ga0007881_1000303_pt1 | contig 23959 bp, 28 predicted proteins | sample CryBogCBH12Aug09_FD_70959 | JGI IMG/M metagenome (GOLD analysis project Ga0007881, IMG submission 70959) | Freshwater microbial communities from Crystal Bog, Wisconsin, USA - CBH12Aug09 | ecosystem: Environmental > Aquatic > Freshwater > Lake | place: Crystal Bog, Wisconsin, USA | collected... | reverse complement strand
TGTTGTAGTCGACGTGGTAGTTGGGACTAAGGTTGTAGTGCTCGTCGTAGTACTTGTTGTTGTGTAAGGATTAAGCAAAACTACTTCAAAATTACAAACTGGATCCACTGTTACGTTTATGGAAGCACTGTTACTTGTTAAAGGACATCCACCGGGAATAGCAGATTGTACTGTATAATACGTTTGATAAAATCCAGGTGTTGTTGTATTTAATGTAACTGTTCCATCTAAATTATTTGTGAACAAACCAACGCTTCCACTAAATAAGAAAACAGATGTTGGAATAAGGGTTCCTGTTCCAGGATCGTCATTAGCTAGTATATTAACGGTTTTAGGACTATCTGTGGTTAAAAAAGTTGCATAGTCGTTTACTGCTGTAGGAGGATAAGGAAAGATATCAAGGTAATTCTGATTAGTAATAATCACCATTCCTTGTGCATATAGTATATTACCTACATGAATAATGTCTACTCCTGGATAAGTGTAGCTGTCTACTGTTGGAGGTTGTGGATCTGGTGTAAAATAACCAGCTTCTACGTAAGGTTGATTAAATCTTGAATCATATAAGTTCCCATTTCCATCATCAGCAATAGAATAAAGAGATGAACTCATTAAAAAGCTATGTCTCGATATCTGTTGACCAAAAACTCCCCTCGGAATTGATAAAATTCTTACTTGAGCACCTGATTCAGTTGGAAAATACCTATTATCTGAATCAAATGTTCCTGATGCTGCTGTTGATTGTAATGAAACATCAAAGCTAGAAGTAGTTGTTAGGTATGATCCAGTTAAGGTATTGGCATAATAGAGCTGCTTAACTGATCTATAGTTCAAGGTTTCTTGAGGCACAGATCCAGTTATAGTCACAGGACCATTAATCCCAGTCAAAACCGTTATACCATATTCGTTGATCGTACATTGATCGTATGAGGCAGTATACTTTAATTTGATTGGAGTAACGATAACATCTGATACAGTAAGACTATTTGATGCTCTACTCATTTTCTATATTATTACCAATCTAATTTAACCCTGATTAACGCTTCTTTTGTAAAATCTTTAACTAATGGTGTCGACATTTTAGCTACTGCTAAAAGTTGATTATTGTTATTATATAATCCTACTGTTGTAATGTAGGTTTGTGGACTATAAATCATAGTAGGATACAATACTGCACCTGTTCCTGAGCCTGTTATAAAGGTTGGATTAGTTGAATAATTGTAATCTTGGTTACCAATTCGTACAAATACATAATCAGAAGAAATAGTTTCTTGTGAATTTAATTGAAATCCAGATCCAGTAAGAGGTAAAGTTGCGCTACTAGAAATTGCTTGATATAAAAGTGTATTGTTTGTTGACGTATAAGAAGCCGATGGATTTAAAGTATAGCTTCCTGATCCGTAGTTATTAATATCTAAAGATAAGCCAATACCACCACTCACAGCACTCAATGCTAAAGCTCCTGGATTTAAAATGATCGTTCCAATATCAGGTAGAAACAATCCGTAAGATCCTGAAACTGTATAACCTGGTGCGATCCCACCTATTGGCGTAGTTTTTACTGCGTTACCATAAGAACCAGATACGATGTCAAATACTCTACCACAATCTAAATAAGTTACAGTAGAAATGTCGTTACTGTTATCGCAAATTGTAATTTGAGTATTATTAGATCCTGATAAAGTTAAATTAAAAGTTCCTGGTAGTAGACTTTGTTTATATCTATTTCTATCTACGTTAATAGCAAAAATATCGGGTGCATTTTGTGCAGCTCCACCAAAACTAAATCCTTGAGAACCTGATATTTCAGGTCCGTATACTAAAGTTGAATACTGTCTATATGTAGTTAGAGAAGGAGTATACCCTGGTACCAAGTTATTGTACCATTGAGATCCTGAACCTTGTTCGTTACCATACGCAATAGCAAATTGAACAGCTGCACCATTTGAGTTGCTGGCAGTTTGATATACGTTTAAGTAAAACGCACCCTGTGTTATTGTTGTGCTAGGAATTGCTGAAGCAGTAAAAAAAGTAGATAGTAGAGGTTGATTATTACTCCAAGCCGGAGCAGTAACCGAATCAGAACTGACTACAAAATCTGTGGGAGCAAGTGTTGTATACGACATAATTTATTTTGTTACTTATTGGTAGAAGATTGAGTAATTTGAACCGGTACAAAAATTCTTGCACCTGAGTCGTTACCTACGATTGTTAAGGTTGTATATAAAGTAGTGCTGCTACCAAATAAAGTATTTACAGTTGTAGCTGTAATATTGATAGTAGTACCAATAACAGTTTTAGATACGTTTGTACCGATTGTAGTTGTTCCTGTAGCATTCAAAGCAGTTGCATTTGTAGTATTAATACCAACACCGTTAAATGCAGAAGTTACTCTCACATCGCCAATCGTAGCTGTGTAACCATCCAATTCAAACGTTGAAGTTGCACCTAAATAATTTAATGTTTGAGGTGTTATTGAAATAGATCCACCTTGAGGAAGTGTAATTGAACTATATCCAATACTTAAAGTAGGAAGAACAGCTGTGCCTCTTGGTAAGGTAATCAACTTATACTTCATAATTTCGTTAGATTCAGGAAAAGCTTGAATAATAGGCATATTTTCAATAGCTTCACCATAGAAAGCCGATCCAGATGGTTGGTTTGGATTGTATAAAGTATAATCCACCTCATCATCAGATAGTGAAAACTGTGTGATTTGGAAAGAACCGTTATTTTGTGCTAACAACTGTCTACCAGTATTAGTTAAAATAGCGTCTACGATAACTGTCGTGTTACTTAAATATGCCATGTTTTGTTATTTTACTTCTTATAAATATTGTTATTTGTTAAAAATCACTCTAACCAGTAGGACTTGTTGCTGCTTGATTAGAAAGTAATTGTGACTGTACAGCTGCTTGTAAGGTATTGATATTATTTGTTACAATTGGACTTATTGTATTAGGTATTAAAAATCCATACGACGTTTGTCCTGGTGTCTTATTAAAAGTTAATATTACATTCTGCTCATCATCATATCTTGCTAGCATGAGAAAATTGTATATTAATTTAGGATTAAGCTCCCAGTTTCCAAATACCTGTGGTGTGACATTTATGTTTAATTCTCCGCTTCCAGATAAAGAAGCTGTTAATACATTTAAAACTTGAGTAAGTCCACTAAAATCACTCATTACTACTAAATCTCCAAACTGAGGATTAAAAGGATAGGTTACATTACCATATCGATTATATAAACTACTTGAAAAGGTTGTTTCATTACCATTTGAAGCCGAAGTAAAATAAGGTACTTGTTGATATTGATAAAAAGCTGACATACTAACGTCAAAAGTTATTATACTTCCTTCAGTACCTGAATTTTTTATTGTTTTAATAAATGGAGCAGTTGACGTTGGATCAAAGCTTGTCGTTGCAAATGGATACGCACCCTGTCCAACAGATGTTATAGTAGCAGACAAACTACCTTGATTTAAACTAGCCGTATAATAAGGAGTGCTTACGCTTTGTGTCAATTGAAAACTTACTTGACTTGATGGTCCGTAGTTAGCTGCTGCTGTTGTTAGGTTAAACGTCGCTTGACCTGATAATTGATTAACTGGGGGTGTACTTGGATTGTAGTATTGAATAGCGTAATTACCATCACCCCACGAATACGGATCAAAAGCTGCATCTGTGTAGGCAGGATCATTATTTATCGCTTTAAACGCATTATTTAAAGGACCGCCTGGTGATGTAGCGTAGTTGTAATTAGATAAACGAAGTCCAGGTGATCCTACAGTTAAAGTGGGAGGATAAGGATCTCCTACATATAGATATATGGTTATAGTCTCTCCTATTGGAACATCATAATCTTCTCCAGTAGCTAAAACTACATCGTAGTGTGGATTTGGGGGATTAGTTAATTGAATTACAGCATTAGTACCTGGTGATACTACCGATTCAAATGGAATAGTTTGAGTAGCTAATGTAAGACTTTTATCCATTATGTTAAAAACATAATTACCATATTCACCTGATTGTTGAAAATTCCAATTAATTGCGAAATTAGCATTGAAAGACAACACTTCATTAATTGTTGGAGTATAGTGTGGAGTACTACCTAAAGTACCAATACTAAATCCTGTTCCTGCTACTAATTCGTCAAATATATTAAGAATAGAACCAGTACCACCTACTAGATTTGCTACAGGGTATTCAGGTGGTAAAAGGCCGCCACTAATATAGTAATTCGTACCTCCACTTCCGCTATTGATAGCACTGAATCCAGAATCAGGAGAAGCATATCCCACATACTGAAAGTAAACACTCTGGTCTGATCCAGAATTATAGTACAGTTCAGGAGTATAGTTGTATCCGCTATTAAAAATAGCTTTTATACCATCTGTTGATCTTTGATTGCCGTATTTTTGATTATCAAATTGCTTAATAGTTGCCGTCGTTCCTGCTTTAAATATGTTTTGAATATCAACCCAGTTCTTATTATTTTGGTTTAATTCGAATAAACCACCTGATACATCAGCTAGGTATCCTAAAGTTGCATTAACTTGTCCAGGTAAAAATGAGCTAGTTGCTATTTGAGTAAAGAATCCTAAATTGTCACTATACCAGTTAATTACAGGTTGTGTACCGTAGGAAATATCACCTACACTATACGTATTGTAATATAATCCTGATAACTGTGAACCACTATATCTTCCGTTTACATAACCTCTTGAATAATAGTTATAATCCTGTATATAGGCATATTGTGAATACTTTTGTTCACTTTGTGAAACGTTTCCAATTACTAAACTTTGCGACAATGATTGTGTTACCAATCCGTAGTTTGTAGGTGCTAATTGACTACCATTATAATCTAATTCCAAAAATCTTTGGGATCTAACAGGTGTCGTTACGTTTTCAAATAACGGACTTACAGAGTAAGTTAAAAATAATATGTTTTGTCCGCCATGCTCTGAAGGAGCTACAGAAGAAGACCACGGATAAGCGTAGCTTGAAATACTGTCTTGTGAGAAATAATTATAGGAAGCTTGAATATAGCTACCACTAAACTCTCCGTTATACTGTTGTACATTATTAGAAGAACTCATGAAAACTAATCCTGGTGAACCAGTTAAAGCCATCGAAGATGTACCGTTATATTGCACCGGAATCGCTGCTACATAGGCAGTTGATCCTGTTACACTTCCACCACTAGAACCTGAAATTGCTACTAATTCTATCTCACCATTAAAAGAACTTGTTGTTGCTATAGGTTCTTTTCTTGGATACTTGTTTCTTTCAAGCATGTGAGACTTAATTACAATACCTGTATCAGCACTTACTCTAGCTGGTACAAAGTCTCTCAGCATTTTGAATAGTGAATTATTATAGTATTTTACAGTTCTAATAAAGTCCCAAACATTATTTCTATTATAATATTCTGAATTAAAAAATTCAGTTTCTAAAATGTCTAGTGGAATATAAGAGCTTGAATACTGTAAATTAGGAGCACCAATTTGCTGCATAATGTTAAAGTAACCAGGCTGTGCTGAGGATGTTACTAGTCCAGACGCCGTAATACTAGCATTTATAGAATCAGCTGGTGTAAATGCTACTTCTACATCAATCGATGTTCTTTGTAGATTGTTGTTATAATACTGTAAAGTAACGTTTGGAGATAATAAACTAGCTGATATTTGCTGGAAACTGCCAGTAATAATCATGCCGTTTGAAATTTCCTGAATACCTGGAGTGTTGTAAATATTATAGCCACCATACTCATGTACAGTTAAGATATTGTCAGGAACTCCGTAAGCAGTAACAAGTGCTTGTAGCCCCTTAGTTGTACCTCTCGTCTTAAGTAAGTATGGTAAATTGTGATAAATACGTTTATATATTTCAGCAGTAATCTGCGAATCCGGTAATGTTTGAACACTCTGTGTTACGTTTGGAGATCCAGTTATGAAGGTAGTTACAAAACGACTTATTAATTCATCTCCAAAAGGAGGTAAAGATAGGGATGCACTTAAATAAGGTTGTCCTGCTAAAGGATAAAAGCTGCTACTTGAGTATACAATTGTTGAATATAAACTTGATGTTACAGGCAAAGAAGAACCTGTTTGGTTTACCCCCAATATTGAATAATAAATATTATCCGAAGTACTTGTATTAGTGTACAGTTGAATACCAAAGCTTCTTAGAGCATCTGCTACTAAGTCCATTGAGATTCCTATCTTTGGATTATTATTAGCTGCATAACGATTAGTTACATCCTTAAGATAAATCCAAATATTATCAAACATCTGTCCAATCATATTCAGAAACAACACATATGGTTGGTTACTTGGATCGTCTACTATAAAAGAAGGTGTCGCATAGAGTAATAGATCCTTATTCTGATCGTCATAATAAGAAGATGAGTAATACATACTCATAGTCAAAGGACCATTAGGAACAACGTTTAAACCACCTAGCCAATTTACAACTTGTGACGATGTTACAGAGTAGGGAACGTATGGTGGTGTATTGTTTGACTTTGGCCATGCAGTTGATTCTGATGTAAAAGTTAAATAATATTCGTACCCATCATAATTCGTAATAATATTATCGATTTGCTGCTGCAGTAATAAAGCTGCTGTAGTTGTTTGTCCTGCTGCAATACCTGAAGATGCAGATTCGATCAACTGTTGCTTGTATACGTAGTTATATAATCTCTCTGTCGCAGAAGAAAAGTGTATAAAATTAGCAAAATTACCATAATCAACATTAATATTAATACCTTGCTCTTGCATCATCGATTGTAACTGCTGATATGATGATGTCAAAGAAGTTGCTAATAGAGTACTATAGTTGTAAAAAGGAGTCGTATGACCAACCTTATCCTTAACAGATACTTTAAAATTAGGACCTCTTAGCTTGGTATAATCTTGAGTTACTTCAGGAGTAACTTCAATAGATACGTTAAATTCTGCTGGATCTGCTATTTCTGTTACAACCCAAAAAGTTGATTTTGTAGTAAACTGGGACGGTAAAGGTTCATAAAGCTTAAATATAATTGTACCGTCTCCGTTAATATCTTCAAGGTAAACTGCATTAACTGCAATAATTTGAATATCACCTCCAAAGTTTAAGTAAAAATCTGGATAGTATGCGTCTGCTGCTAGGGTGTTGTTAAAATTATTAAAAGCATCTGACAGTTGAGTATTTGATAAGTCCTGTCTAGCAACTTGAATTTCTGTTCTAGTTGGTGATATGTTTTTAATCCAAAAATTTGTAGCTGGATCAGGTCCAGATAATAGTTGTTTTGTAAAGAAATTATACTTTACATTAACCACACCTCTATCATAACCGGCATTAGCTGCATCAGCTTGTGGATCTAAGTAGAGTTGAGAAGTTGTTCCGTTAGTAGGATTAACAACACTTCCAACATTATACTGGGTACCATAGTAGTTGCTACTTAATACAACACCACTTTGGTCTTTAATAAAGTATTCAATGTAGTCAAAATTACTAGTCCCATAAGCTGCGTTTACAGTAACAGTGTTTATGAGTGCTAGGTCAGACGGTGAATACGATTGATATTCATCATTAGATCCAATATATGCAACATTTACTATTTCCATTAAACTAAGTTAGATAGGTTTAAATATTGTTGATTAACTTGCAATAGTTGTTCTCTAAGAGAATTAATTTCTGCAATATATGCCTGTTCATTTGGCGATAAAACACCAGCGCCTACATAAGCTGTACTTCTTTGTATTAAGTACGTATGAGAATTTACATCTCCTGTTGCAGGAATCTGAAAAAATAAAGCATTGTATGCATCAAAAAATTGCTCAACAGTTATAGGTGTTGCAGAAATAGATGCAGTTACTGGTGTGTATAATTCCTTAAAAGAAGTGTCAACTACTCTCGTATAGGTATTACGTCCAAAGACTTCTTTAACTAAATTAACCTGCTGTGCCATTATTCTGCTACTTTAAATATTAAATTCTGACCTGTGTAAGTTACAACCTCTGGTGGACCGTAAGTACTAGAATTTATTGTCGTTTGTATTAATATACGATAAAATCTATTAACTTCCAACCCACTTGTATATAACATAAAATAATTACTGTTAGTATCTGCACTTAATGCAGTATAAATAGGATCAAAATTAATTACAAATTCGTTTGTTTTTACATCCTGTAAAGCCCAACAAGTGTTTTCTGTAAAAAATAATTGGTTTAAGTATACAGATGAGGTAGAAAATGATCTTGGTGGATATGTTAGTCTAACCGAAGTCGCCATTTTATAAACTTCATTCTGCACAAACTCACCTGGATTATTTGCTAGTGTTACTGTAATGCTATCGTTTGTTACAAAGCTTGCACTTATTGGTGGATTATAGTAAGTATCATCCCACTTAAATTGAATTGTTGGTGGGTAAATGGTATGGGTATCAACCGAAAAAAACTTCAAATCAATAAAAGAAGCTGTATTGTTTTCAATGTAATCAGGATGTTTTACAATAATACCGTAGTTCGGAATCGATCCTGTGAACCAACCGTTTACAATATCTGTAATGTTCATGTTTATATCCTTATCCGACATATAATCAAAAAACTGACTTCCTGTAAAAGTAGTATTATAACTACCTCCTTCACTATTCCACTGAGGAGAGTTATTATAAGGTCCTGTGTATATCCAACTAACACCGTTTTGAGATTCGGGAGTCTGTGCATACGTACCAGTTCCCATAGCCCAAGGCTGTGTTAAAGCATAAACATCTAAAGAATAGGTTGTGTTTAAATTTTGTGCTGATGCTAAATACATTACTAAACTAGCTTCCCAGGCACCACTCACTGATTGAGATGCAAAGTTTTTAAGCTTAGCCAAATCTAAGGGAGAAAATTGTAATACTGATCTTCTTAAATTAGCAACTTCTACATCATAATAAGTGCTGCTACTTTCAATATCGTAGTAAATACTACCACTTTCTTGATCATAGTATGCAGTATAAGCTATTGGCTGTGGACCATTAGCAGCACTCATATCATAGGTGTAATAAGGATTTTGTGTTAGAGGTGTTAAAGCACCCATTCTGTACTGATCCTGTAAGTTATTTTGAACAGAAACTTCTAATATAGAATCTCTACCAGTATTCTTTTCAGGATACTGTGAGTATAAAGTTGCATCTGCGGATGAAAATATTTGATATACTGCCATATTGTTACATTGTTACTACGCGTCCTTGAATGTCAACATCAGGGTATTTAACTTCAAAGATACTTGGATCTAAAGAAGGGTAAATAACTCCGTTTAATGTTGCTGCTGATATGTCGTAACTATAAGCTGAGTAGCCTTGTGAAACTCCTGCTATATTTGTAATATTAACAGACTGTACGGTTTGTACTCCTGTCACTTGATCTAGTATTGTATATAGATTCGATAATATAATTGGCTGGTTAACTTGCCAGTTTGCAGTACTGAAATATGTTTGTAAGGCTAAAATACAAGCAGCTAATACAGCTCTAGGAGTATAGTTTGGTAATGTTATTATGTTAAAGCTAACTTGAATATTAATAATGTAAGCAGGCTTAAGTAAAATAGTATCTGTTAACATTCTATAATCATCCAAGTAAGTTTGAATATTTTGCAATAAGGCAGGTCCAGGAGTTGTTAAAGTACCATTAACATCATAGCTTAATAAATAAATTGAAGTTGCTAATGGATTATTTTCACCTGGCTCTGTAGCAACATATTGAGCAAATATAGCATTATCTTTAGTTACGTAAGCTTTTGCTACCTGACCAAATTTAGAAGGCATCCCTAGAACTATCCCTAAGTAATCTTGCTGTGTTACAGCTCTCATTTGAGAAGGAAATATTGCCAAGGTATTCAGTCTAATACCGTCGGGTGTATCGCCATCTCCACCACCTACAGCCGGTACACTATTATTGGTTGCTAAAGTCGTTTCAATATTATTTTGTACAATAGGATTAGTTGGATTAGGAAACGTTATATTACTTGATACAACCTGTGTTAATTGGTTTGTTGGAACATTAGCTCCTGCCCCACCTCCTACTAAATAACTCACTGTTAGAACCGTATTTACCGGTGCTACTCCATAAGAATCATTCACTACAAAGTTTGTAGGATCAAATGCAGTGTTTAAAAGATCTATACCATTTACTGTTCCAATACCCACATTAAAAGGATTAGGAACTGATCCTGATACAGCTTGTACACCTGCACCAAACTCTAATTCTAAAGTATTGCTTGTAGTAAATCTAGATACGAACCTATTATTTACCTGTAACCTTTCTAATATGTAAGGAACCTGATTAGCTTGTTGATACAACTCAGGATAATTTTGAGCTGTGTTTGAAACAGCCTTTAATATATAGTTTTGAGCTAAGTAGGGTACTTCGTACCAAGTGTTTCCATTACTATCAACTACATTTAAAATTTCAATAATATTAGTATCTTGTATAGTTTGAATAGGAAACTGCTGTGCAGCTCCAAAAGTAAGTTGAACTGTCTTAACTTGTCCTGATATTGCCTGCGTTGTTTTTTGCAGTAAGTATGTATTTGGATTACCGTTTACAGTGGTGTATACTGATATATTGGTAGGATCAACAGAAGAGGATAAATTAAAATTTACTATATTAGGAGTATAGAAAAAACTAGAATTATTTACATTTGACCTTATTTGCATACCATCACTAATCACCATCGCATAATTAAAGTCGGGAGCATAATTAGACCCTGAAGCTGGTATTTGTTGATATACGTCAAGTTCTACTACTGCTGCAGATGTCACTTTAGGTCTATAACCTAGCATATAAGCTAGCGTATATAAATTATTTGTCTGCTTAGTGTACTCTAAGAAATTCTCTTGTACTTGGTTATCTAAATAAAACGATAATACATCCCCCACATAAGAGGCCATCTCAATAAACATAGTACCAGGAGATGACGTAGAAAAGTCATTATAGGACGTTGGATAGTAGGCTTGAGCATACTGAATTAAGGATTCTCTAAAAGATGTAAAATCCTTATTTAAATATGTTATGTTTTTATTGGCCATTTAAGTTTATTATTATATTATCTGATTGACCAGTGTTATTTATTAGATATCCAAACTGGATTGTTATTTCGTTTTCTTGTAAATTTCCTCCAAAAGTAAGAGTTGTAATTAATACATTTGGAAAGTATTGAGCTATTCCTGTTCTTATTTGATTCTCTAAAGCATCTAAAGTATCTAACGTTATTTGCTGAAACAAAGCTTGTCTTATTCCAGCACCAAAGTTAGCGTTAAAAATTCTCTCTCTTGGGTTTGTCAGTAAGAAATTAATAATGTTATACTTCAACTGCTCTTGCGTAGTATAAACCGTTTGAAATACACCAGGTGTACTAAATGGCAACTGCACACCAACTCCTGTTGAAGGCTTTAGATCGAGTATGTTAATATTTCTTAAACCGTATGCCATTAAATTTCACCGTTTGCTTTCATTTTAGCCATAATACCAGAAAAATCAGGAACTGCATTAATTTCAATTGCGTCAAAATTAGAGCTTGGTCTAGAGTTTGCTAACATTCCGCCAACTGATTCTACAATTGGAACCTCTCTATCCATTACTGCTCCACCTAAACCTTCATAATCCATCGGAGTCATTGACCTCGCTGTTTCAGCAAGTATGCTATTTAAAGGATTACCAGGCGCTAATTTAGGTGCGATTGGTTTTGGTGCTTGTCTGTTTAAAGTTGCTGGTGCAACTTGTTGAGGTCTAACTGATTCCGTAATAGTCTGCGTTCCTTTATTAGCTATGATAGCTTCTTTTAGAATACCAGCAAGTTCCTGTTGAAACACTGCTCTAACTTCTTCACGGATTAGCTTTCTTAATAAATCTGTCTGTCCCATATGTTTATAAATATTTTAACATTGTATTTTTAACCTCTACTACCACTTGCTGAATTTACACTATTACTTACTGATTGACGTGCTGAGGTGTTTTCACCAGATATTTGTGATTGTAAATTCTGTGAAGCTGCACTTAAAGCTGCCTTCGTTCTTTGTCTTAATCTTCTACCACCTTTTAAGTTATTTACAAATGCATTTAACCCTAATCCACTATTTTCGTCTAAATTATCTGGTGCATCTAAGGATGTTACTGGTAGTGCTAAATCACCTTGTGATACGTCGTTTATATCTAAATAATTTAAAGAAGTGTTTATAATTGCTTGATTTGTAGCGTCTGCAGATAGAGAAGATGGTTTTGTAAAGCCACGTGAAACTAATAATTGTTCAACTTCTCCTATAATTACACTTGTATCTGTTGCAAAGGTTAAGTCTGATTGAACTACAATTTCGCCATACTTATCTAGTGCTATACCTCTTCTACGTGGATAAATAACAGCAGTAGATACCTCTTCTGGAATTACATTTATTGTAAACCCTTGAAAAGTTGTGCTTGTTGGGCTTGTTTGTAAATCGTAATTTGCTATGTAACTACCTAAATCAGCTTGCAGACTTTGTATATCTCCTACTGTTTGTTTTAATTGAGCTACAACAGGCGAATCTTTTACAGCATCACAACCTTCTAAAGTTGCGAGTAGTGTCTGTAGTCTTGTAAGTACTTCATTCATACTTGCAAGAAGATAACGTATGAAAGTCACGGTAATGCTCAATAAAGCATTTATAGCTTTTAATGTTACAGTTAAACCATCAGATTCATCCTTTGCTGCTTGAGTGGCTTGTGAAAAAGTATTTGTTATACCTGTAGTCGTAAATTGATTTGGTAAAGGTAGCTTTGTAAGAAAAGCAATTACGAACTTATATATTTTATTGAAAAGTAGTATGAGTTTAATTAATACCTGTCCTAACTTAAGTATACCTTGTATCTGTCTGCCTATAAGAATAGCCGATTGAATTGCTGAATTTATTTCCTTTAGAGTAGGTATTATTTGTGTTGGATCAAGATATTTACTTATTTGCTGTATTTGATTTCTAATGTCGTTAGGTAAAAAAGTTCCAGCTAAAGCGACACCACTTGAAAAACTTAAATTATTTATAGTAACACAAGCTGTTCTTAAAAGCGTTATCTCTTTTTTAAGCTTTTGTAAGTCAGCGGTTGATATTAAATTATAGTTAGTATATTGATTTCCACCAGCAGAAAAATTATCCAGAATATTTAAACTATTTCCAATACCAGGAATTAATTTTAGCGTTTGTATATCGTCAGAATTAAACAAAGATCCGGTACTATTACTCACAGTAAAAACGCTTGAGATACTTTGTATTAGAAAGAACATATTGTATTTCTGTACATTTGTTCCTTGTATATCTGTCGAACCTGCACTTCCCGCAGACTTAGCTGCTGCACTAGCGGCAGGGTTTGAGACGTCAGAGCCACCTTGTTGATTAGCAGCTTGTTGTTGTGTAACGCTTCCAGCTGGTGGTTGTAAACTACCTGAAGGTGCTGATGGTGCATTAAGGTTAGCTGCAAGATTAGCAAATGAGTTTATAAGAGTTGTCTGATGTGCGTCGTAGGTGTCAATATAGTTAATAACCAAACTACACTCATCCTGTAAAGTATAAAAAATAGTTTGCTCTTGTGACCACGGTTTAGGAGGACGAGGTGGTTTTGCTTTATTAGTTGGACTAGTTAAATAAGTAATAACGTTACATAAGTTAACTTTATTTAATACGTTGAGTGCATTTATTAAACCTGAAGTTAAAATATTACCATTTGATGGACTAGCTGGTGTATCTGAAATAGATGAGCTATATTGTAAGCTACCATTTTGATGCGAGTAGTTAGCTGTTATTTTGGGTTGAGTATTTCCATTACCCCATAATACTCTATTAATACCTACTTGATAGGTACCTAATTGCCTAGCAGAGTTGTTTACTAACGTCTCTAATGATTTTCCTAGATTACCTGCAGCCATTATTTAGTATAGGTATTATTAGATAAACAAAAATTACTTAGCTGTGCCTTTACAGTTTGTGCCGTACCACTCAGTATTGTAGCTGTTTGAACAATAGCTGCTATAGCAGTTTCAGGTTGCTCAGCAGATAATTGTGCTAATGCAGAACTTAGACTTTGTATAGCATCTAATAAAAAACCCAATTGCTCTACTGTACTATCTCCTAATAAAACGGACTCTCCCTGACTTTCAGCTTGATAGCCTAATTCGATTTTAGGTGAAGCTATTACTGCTCTTTCGTTAGCATCTACCGTAAAAGTAGCAGGAGATGAAATTGAAACTCCTTTTTTTCCAAATAGGAATATAAAATCATCATAGGAATGATGAACAACCCTACCCGATGTTATGATTACTTGGTTACCTAGATATGGAAATTGAGGAGTAAACATATTAGCTATTAAGGTTTTTTATACGGTTATCTTGTTCATTTGGAGATAAATTACTAAAGCTAGTTAATTGTTGTTGGATTGGAATAGCTGTAGTTATTGTACTACCAAGATTAACTCCTAAACTTGCTAAGCTAAAATTATTATCTATATCATCTATTATAAGTTGCTGTCCATTAGTTAAGTAAATAGAACTAGGATCTACATTTATATTTTCTACTGTTGGAATCCACGCTATATCGTTTTCTTGTTTTCCTTGACCGTTTCTTATAATAGTAATAGGTGAACCAGCAGTTCCTTCACTAGACCAATAATTTTCATCTTTTTCTTGTCCCCCGTTTGTCGACCCAAATCTAATTGAATTACCCCACCTACCTTCAATTGTAGTATCTCCAGTAAATTGTTGTAAGGCTTTTATATAGGTTAGCTCAGGAAAATTAGGACCTAAAGGCATCGTTAAAGAACCTGTTGCACTCGCATTTACTCCTTGATTGACAGCTGCACTATCTTGATAAGATCTATTTACATTACTAATATACTGGCTATAGTCACCTAGATCAGGAAAAGCATTGTGGTGGCTGGCACTCCAAATGTTGTATGGTGGAAGATAGTAATAGTCTTTTTGACCTCTACTTTCATTCATTGCTGTACTAGGACCAGGTAATATGAAAACAAACTCACCTTCTAAAGGATATTGTTTAAGTATGGAATAAAAAGGTTTTGCAACAACATTACCAGCACTTTGTAAAGTTCTATCCTGCGTAGTTCCCATCAATTGAAATAAAATATTACCTAAATCAGTGGGATTTTTATAATTAGGATCTGGTATATTAGTACCCATAAAGTTTGGACCCTGTACTAAATGAGTAACTCTAGCTATTAAATAGCCAGAATCTGGAGTACTTTTAGCCTTAGCTGCGTTGGCTTGTATTTGACTTATTGACTGGTCTAAAGCCATAATTAAATACTATTAGGTAGTTCTTTTATTTCCTTTTCAGGTAATGGAGTGGTACTCTTTTGGATATCTGCAAATAACTTTTCTAAATCGTTGTCGCTAAATGCGCTATTTTCAGCTGCTGTAGCAACCGCTCCTTTCTGCATAATCTGTGCAAGCTTCACCAAAGCTTCATCGTTCTTAATATCAGAATCAAGATATCCTTTAATTAAGGGTACAATCATAGTAGCATCACCAGGTTCTTCAACCATATCAACTAATTGATCGGTCAATAATTTAATCTGATTCTGCTTAGCTTTGTGATTCTTTACAATATCCTTTAGAAGGTCAGAATACTTTTTACCGTCGTATAACTCAAAATCCAAATCCATAAGTGTATTTTAAATAAATAGCTAACGACTGAAAATGTTGATTTCTGCACCTTCCTCTAAATATTGGTTTAACATATCCTTATAAATCTCCTTCATAATCTTAATTACCCTTGTTATTATAGGAGTTGGCGCGTCTGTAATCTCTTTGATGTATATAAATAAGGCTTTCTTGTTGAAGATATCTATACTTTCTCTCCTTTTAAATAACTCTAAAATAGCATCTCCAACTCTTGCATCTTGTGGTTTTGGAAAGATATCTAGTAGATTATCGTCTATCTCTTTAATAAAAAGATCAATAAAATTTAACTCTTCTAACTCATCTTTCTGATTAAGAAGTAATTCATTTAAAAGTGTTTTATCTTCGTCTACATCACTTACAGGAGCTTTTCCTTTCAGTCTTTTATAGTTATTATTATTATAAACGATTAAATACCTCTTAGCAATAGTTCCAAAGTAAGAATAAGCTTTTCCCTTAGTTTGATCGTATAGATGTAATTTCTCTAGTAAAAACGCTATTACCTCATGCTTTAGTTCGTTTATATTATCTACTTCAGTATGGTAAAACTTAAAAGTGTGAATAATATTTTCAGCTAGTTTAAAAAAAGCGTAGTAGATTTTTTCATTAAATATCTTATTTCTTATAGCTTGACTAGTCTCTAATCTATAATCTATAATCGCTTGTTGAGTATCTAAAGTAAAATAATCTATCGATTTTTTTGGCCTTCTTTTTCTAACTTTTCCGTCCTTTGTAAGTGTAACCTCTACTTCTTCTGGTTTAAAAATATCTTCTACTATCATCGTCTGTTATATTGGTTTAGTCCTTCCTGTACTGCTTTTAAATTCTGAAATACTGTTTCAAGTTCTTTATCACTTTCCATCCAGATTTTATCATCGAGGTTTTTTAAAGCTTTATCTGATTCATAAATCATGGACTGTAAACCTGCTATAAAGGTTGATTGAGCAATAACTGTCTGCTCTAATTTAATATTCTTAGTGTATAGATTATAGATAATCCAACCTATTACTGTTAGTACCCATAAAATAAGTGTAATAATTCCAAATATCATATTATAATCCTTTTAATGCGTTTAATAAACCAGGGTTACCTTTGCCAATACTTTGCAACTTTTTAGCATCTGCACTCTGTTTAAATTGTCCAGGAGTTGTAGGTTTTACTTCTTTAGGTTTTGCAACACCTACTTTATCTAACCATTCTTTTTCCCATTCTACTCTCGAAGCTAGCATATCTGCTTGATGTAAAATAAGAGCTAGAGATGATCTTAACTTAGACTCGTTTTGACTTGATATAAGGTAAGCTTTATTACCATCATCATAAAGTCCATCGTGAATTTTAATTGCAATATATTCATTTACTGAAAGTGGAATGCCTGCTGATTGAAGTATAAATAGTGAATTGTCTTGGACAGGTAGAAAAGGAAGTTCTGCATTAGGCTTGTAATTAGCACCTTGATTTTTCACATGCCACTCTGAATCATTAGGAATATAACGTGGTTTACCAAATAAACCTAACTTACCTAAGTCGTGGTTAATTGCTGAAAATACTAATTCTTCTCTAGTAAAAGTAGCTGTATCTGCACCAAACTCTAGCCAAACAGCACTAACCGCTAAAGAAGCGGCTACTACTCGGTTAATGTGGTCAACAAAACCACCAGGAAAAGAGTTGTGAAAGGATGCTTTAGAAGAGGCTGGAGCTAAGGCCAATACTTCTTCCTGACCCTTGTAAAGGTCTAGTAATTGAGTTCTGCGAGGTTCGGCAATATAAAGATCTATATTAGAATAGAACTGCTCTAAATTGCTTTGTATTTTTTCCGCTGATAACATATAGAATGTGTTTTAATTATAACATACTACATTTTAAAACGAAAAGCAACTTTATTATTATCCCTGCTCTCTATTGATTAGAGTACGAATCTCGTCAATTCTATACTTCATCATATCATACCAATGTTCAAATTGTTCTCTAGTACTTCCTTGTTGCATAACAATAGTTCTAAGAGTGTTCATGTTATTATCGAGATTTTCAATTTTGTCGATAATTAAGGGTTTGTTGTTCATATTAACTGTTTAATTTGTGTAACGAAAGCTGACAAAGTCAGGCATCCAATTTTAGTAGCTTTATTATTTAAGGTAGTATATCCAGCATCCTTAGCATCAGACGGTCGGTAAAGATAGTAAAAGATCGTAGGAGTTTCAATAATTACAATAGGATAGTAATTAGTATTAAGTAAGTCTTCTAAACTATCAGCTAAGCTTCCATTCTCATCAGCATCAATACTTTCATATTGAATTTCTAATTCATTAAGTTGCGATGTTAAAGATTCACACCAATGGCAACCACCTAGCCGTACAACCTTTATTTTTTTCATGCTTTTTTATTTTTACCTTTTTTTACTTTCTTTTCTTTTTGCTTTTTTTTATTTAAAAGGTATAATTAATTATTATATAAATAAGTTACAAGAAATTTTTCACGTTTCCAACTTTTTAGATACAACCCTTAAAAGTATCAGTAGTTAAGTACTTGATATTTTGCTCAGCATTAGGGTAATGCTTTGGATTGTAAATGTACGTATACTGCTCTTTAAAGGCGTCTAAAGCGGTTTGTTTTTCGTCCGGTGTTAATTGGGAATATAATTGTTTTAAATTATTTTTTTCTTGCTCTCCTTTTTCATAAACTCTATTGTCATCAGACATCATATAATACCAATCATGATTTTTTAACTTCTCTAAATATTCACTTAATTTAGAATCAGCAGGAGCAACTTTATCAACCCAACCTACAGATTCTTCACTTACATCCATTTGTTGATTTTGCAAATCATCACTATCATCAGTTTCTTGAGTTTCCATTTCTTGGTCAGCACTTTGTTGTGCTTGTCCCATATCATTAGGATTCATTTCACTTAAAAGAGTCTTGGAGTACATTCCTTGCTTATTTTCCATAAGCCATTGTTTCATATTGAAAGTCGTCATATTATATAATTTATTATAAAAGCTTCAATGTCGCTTTGAGTGATACCTGCTTGTCTTAATCTTGAAGCCATTTTAGCAATATCATCCATAGTTTGAAATTCTCTACCTATTAAAATTCCTCTTATTTTTTGAAAAGGACCTTCTTCATCTTCAAATATACCACTAGGATCTTGAAAATCCCAAGGATACCCTAAATTAAAGGCACGAGAAGGGTTACTATCTTCAGGATGATCAGAAGTATCTAGTGGTCCTTTTCCTTCAATTGTACCAGGTTTACTACCCACTACGTTAAAGCTATTATGGTTAGGATCTAAAATATTATCTGTATTTGCTGTCTGAGCTTGTGCTATTTGATCTTTAGAACCACGGTAAAGAAAATTTTGCATCTTCTTTTTCCCTCCTGGAGTAGTATCATTTTCTATGAGGTCAATTAGCTTAATCATGTTTATAAATAGTTAGTGATTAGGAACCGAATTTTTAAAGTATACCCCCAACCGCACATCAGCAAGTCTTTCTTCTGTCTTTTCTTTACTAGGCATTTTTTGGAATCTACCTCCCTTATCAATAGCTGCTAGTACTGGAGGATTATCTGTTGGAACATCGGGATAGAAGTAGATAGTATCGGCTGTTAGTTTTTTAACTCCTTCTTTATCATCTGTAAGTTTTGCATTTCCAATGCAATACATAGCCACTGTACTTTCATCTTCCAACATTTTACCACTATCAGTGCCATATACTGCTAACCTTTGTAACCTTTTATTTTTTATTGGTTTTACGTACGGTTCTTTAAGTCTTCCTTTTTTCAACTCCTCTTTTACATTTTGTGCAAAAGCTATAATTAATTTTTTACCCTCTGTATCTTTAGCAAAATTAGATCTAACTAATCCTTCAAGCTGACGATGTTTTATTTGTTTAAGCTGAATATAAACACGACTACCGTCAATTCTAACAAGAGCTATGTCAGCTTTATGTTGTCCTTTAATTGGAATAGCTTCTTTAATTCCCTTTAATATATGTGGTTTACCTTTATAGTCGATTACTTCAATATCAAACGGACCACCTTTGAGTCCTGCATTTAAAGTTTGTAATTGAATATTTTCTGATTTTTCACCAGGTTGTTCAATTCCCGTACCCTTACCCCCAAGTTCCTGTGTTTTTGCTAAATCACTTACTTTATAAGTCTTTTCATCACTACCTGTCAACGATAATCTATCACCAGGTTCTAATTCATTTAATTCCTTAGCAAACTTATCACTACTATCTAAAAAAGTAAATTCTTTTTGAGGTTCCTTTTCTTCATTTTCTGGATCTACAACTGGATTTTTCTTTGTAATCTTAGCATCCTTGAAACTAACAGTGTTTCCATTTCGTAGAGTAAATTCAGAGTTAGTCTTTAGCTTATTAATAAAAGTTTCAATTCTAGTTGGACGATCACGAAAAGAGGTGGTTTGTAAATTTGTAAATTCTTCTTCTTGAAGAATCTGACGGATTATATGTTCTATTATCAAGCGATACATTTTTATCTTTTAACGTCTTTAGGATCTAAATTATATAATACATATCCAAATATACGCTCATTACTTCCATTTAAGCCATTATTCATTATAGTAACTCTTTCTCTACGCATTTTTTGAATACCCTCTAATTTTTGAATTTCACCTTGTATATGAGCTGATTTTTTAGCTTTTAGATTTGCTTTCCAAGCAGCTAACTTTTCATCAACTCCTTCTTCATCAGCAGTAGGTGCTGCATTAGCTTCTTTTAATTTATTAACAAGCTCTTCTACATTTTGAAATATCTTATAAAAATCTATTCCAGCATGTATATTATCATCTACTATAAGTAAAGTCTTACCTTGCGTTATACACTTAACTAATACATCGTAAATTGGAGGTAAGGATTTATTCTTAAGATTAGGGTTTAAACCTAAGTCATATTTAGAATGTAGCTGTCTTATTATAATAGATTGTGTACCACCGCCTTCTCTTCCACTTGACTTTTTAATTTTGTAAGGAGGCTTTTCCTCTGCTGTCTTATATAAAAACCTAATAACTTCTTTTTTAATAGGGTCTGTTAATTTTTTAAAGGATTCCCAATCAACTGCATCATCTATATTAGTATACTCTACTTTTTTAACCTCTACAACATTCTCTTCAGATACACCATAAAGCTCTTTTACTGTACCAATTAGTATTTTATTTAAACCCCCTTTAGATTCCAAATAACCAATATAATCAACTTTAGGTATACTTGTGCGTAGTGTATTTTTCAATAAATCTTTTAAGTCGGCTGGTTTAATTAAATCAGAATCGTATTTCAAAGAATCTTCAGCTTTTTTAATATTAGTTTGATCTGGAGCTGATTCTAGGCTATAATAGACCTTATAACTATTCGTCGTAGTAACTCCACTATATGTATTCAACTGTTCGCCGTCAATAGGCTTATAAGCTATCTCAATTTTGCTAGCGTTGCCGGCATCATCAAAGGTAACTTTTGCCCCTTCCTTTATCTCTTTTAAAATATCAATCAGCTTGATCATACGTATATAAATAGCAAACCCTCCATGTAGGAGGGCTTACAATGTATAATTAGATTCAACTATCTTCTCTTAGAGCGAGATGTACCCCATAATTCTTCATCACTTGGCATACCGTTATCGTCATCTTCTTCTTCGTCGTCGGTTTCATCCCAATCTTTATCAGGATCCCATTCGTTTAAATTGTCACTTTTAGATTCTCCTAATCCAGCAGCTTCTTTATTAAGAAAACTTACATAATCTTTTAATGTATTAAGTCCACCCGCAGCTGCTTCAGCTTTTGCTTTTTTCATAACGTTTTGCCAAACACTACTAAAAGCTGATGATTCTTCTGGAGTTAAGTCAAAGTCATCATCCGCACTGTCGTCAAACGACTCCATGTAACCAAGAAGATTACCATTTGCAAAGTCATCAGATGTAAGATCTCCTTGTTTTGCAAGTCCATTAAAGTGGCGAATCGACATTACTATGAGCTGCTTAACATCGTTGTTAATTTTATCTTGATCAACTCCCATGCTTTCTTCTTCCATATCATGGCCTTCTTTTAAAAGACCAGCTATTTTTTGGAGTTGCTTAACTTCGTTTAGGTATTGTTTATTCTTCATTTTAAATTTTTATGCTAATAAATAGTCAACTTCTATTTAAAGTTACCGTGTACAGGTACAAAGTGCTTTACTGCTTGTCTATCAACGTCTGTTAATTCATATCCGTATACATTCTTAATACCTTGTGCAGCATCTTTAACAGCTTCGTCTTGAGTATAACCTCTCTTAGCATAGGATTGAGCCATTTCAATAGCAGCTTTTATATAAACCTTTCTTTTGTTAGGGTCTATGCTTTTCTCGTTAATACCACCCATCGCATCTGTATCCTCAGATTCACTGTCAGAACTTTCTTCAGAATCATTATCATCATCACTATAGTCGTCTTCTTTTAAAAGACCTGCTATCTTTTGAAGTTGCTTAACTTCGTTTAGGTATTGTTTTTTCATACTAATAAATAGTCTAGCGGCATTTGTTAATAATAAAGTTCACAGCGGTCAGGAGTCCGCGAGGCCTTCCCGAGTATATACTGGTTAATTGACCACCTACCTTCCTAGCTAAATCGACACCCTTGTTGTATATCACGGGTGATAACTGTCCTTTTTGCATCCTAGCCTCTAACTCCGCCACTATCATATCCACAAACGATAGACTTCGATCCGGGTTATAAAACCCAGCTACCATATCTTCCTTTACTTTCTTCTTATACATGGTTATAAATAGATTTTAAGCGGGTAAATTTTCGTTTAAATCACTCTTGTGTGTATTCCATTCATTTAACATTATTTCCAGGGGAGACACAGAATAATTAGCATTAGGATCAGCGTAGTATGTTATATTCTCCCACAACGTCCCGTAGAGAGACACTGGGGGTAGATCATTCATAACAGTAGCCGTGTAGGCGACCGCCTTTTTACACATTAGCGGATCTTCAAAGCTTAACGGTTGATAGAACACTGCTTCTTCTTCGGTTATCTTCCTCATCACTTAATCTCTTAGTTCTTTGATTGCAAAAAATATACATGCGTACGCAAACACAAGAAACATTGCAGGTAAAAGTATCTTTGTAGGTACTGCTATTAGTATAAACGTAAGCAACGCAGTTGCTAGGGATATTCCAATAAGAAACATAAGAGCTAAAAGCCAGGTCGGTAACTTGTTAAATAACTTTGTCATAACTTATTTGTTTTAATTGTCTATTTTTTTAATTTGATCTTCGAGTAGTAGTGTTACACCTAATACAATCAACAACATACCAACAGGTATATTAATAGTAACTACATTTAGCACACCACACGTTACTAAAATCCATCCACCAATTTTTGGAAACCACTTCATATTATATTTTTTATTATAAATAATAGTATATACCCTTGCTACCTGCAAAATTTTTTCTTACGGAGTTATCAAGGTTTTTACTTTCTTGATCACAAAAATTTAATCCTAATTTGATATCCAATCATAAATCCTACTACAAACGATAGAACTAATTTTAATACTAATATTAACATAATTGATATATATTTTAATGTTTATGAAAATTTGCCGGGAGAATGAAACAAGAATCACCGTCACACGTTTACGCCAATATCGCGGGATCAGCTGTAATCACGTTGGGTTCATGCTGCTCTCACTTGACCGTACTTGGGTACGCCTGCCCTCACCTGCTCGCAAGTGAAGGCACGCGAGCCAACTTTTTTTTTAGGAAGCCAACCCTCTCCTCTCTCTCCTAGCCTCGGTCCTAGCTCTCTTATCCATTAATCTCTTAATGTGAGCCTTCCTACGTGCTTTAGAGCCTTTGAACCCTTTATCCCATGAGATCTTGGTTATTGCCTCAGAGAATAGTCCTAGGTAGCCTTTTCTCTTGGCTAGGTTCCTAGTTAGGTTCTTAAATCCTGATAGGGTGCAGTAGTCTGCTTCTTGAGTCTTGTACCAATGTGCTTGTTGCATAGTATTTGTTTTGATTTGATTGATGGCCTAAAGATACAACCTTCTTTCATATCTAGCAACTTTACTTCCTCCAATAATTTACTCCTCCCACTACACATCTTAGATGTCTTGGGGCTTTGTACCCTCCTAGCCTTGCTCCGAACTCTACTGCACAGGAGCTTAGGAGGGAGAGTAGTACTACTAACGTTATTAGCTTCTTCATATTAGTTTAAGTTGTAGGTGAAGTTAGAGTAGTTGTACTGTGATGTGAGCTCTGC
>Ga0007881_1000277_pt1 | contig 25114 bp, 10 predicted proteins | sample CryBogCBH12Aug09_FD_70959 | JGI IMG/M metagenome (GOLD analysis project Ga0007881, IMG submission 70959) | Freshwater microbial communities from Crystal Bog, Wisconsin, USA - CBH12Aug09 | ecosystem: Environmental > Aquatic > Freshwater > Lake | place: Crystal Bog, Wisconsin, USA | collected... | reverse complement strand
CCGGGTATTGACTACCTCACAATTGGTTCGCCAACCCCACCCGACGCGCCACTTTCAATGTCGGTAACGCCGGCTTCGAGCACCTCAGCCACGGTCACGTGGAGCAATCCTTCGTACTCGGGTGGAAGCGCGGTCACTGGATTTATCATCCGTTATTCGACCGACAACACAAATTGGACGATCGCGACCGGTGGCACGTGTGCCTCGGTCTCGGCCACGGCGACGAGCTGCACCGTCACGGGCCTTCCGGCTGGACAAAGTGATTACATCCAGGTTGCCGCCGTTAATGCACTCGGCACGGGTGCCTTCACGCCCGCGACGTCGGTCAATCTGTTGGTGGCACCTTCGACACCCGCCGTTAGCAATCTCCCCTCCAACGCGGTCTACGGCGATAGCTACACAGCTACCGTGAGCCAGACCACCGGCGATGGCGCAAAGTCCGTAACCTCGAATTCGACATCAGTGTGCACAGTCTCCAATTCGCTCACCGTGACCTTCGTGGCTGCCGGCACCTGTTCGCTGACCGCACAGACGGCGGCATCATCGACCTACAGTGCTTCGTCCGGTTCGGCCCAGACCTTCATGGTCGCACCCGCCGTGCTCACTGCGACGGCACCCTCATCGAGCGTGGCCTACGGCACCACCACGGTTGGCTCACCCACCTACAGCGGTTTCGTGAATGGCGACACCGCCTCGGTGGTGACCTCAGCACCGACCTGTGTGTCGGGTACGACATCGTCGACGCCCGCGGGATCGTCCGGCACCTCGACCTGTTCGGGCGGTACGGCGACCAACTACACCTTCGCCTACGTGAGCGGCGTCACTACCGTCTCGCAGGCCACGCTGACCATCACGGCGCCGACGCAGTCGATTGCCTACGGCAGCACCGCCAGTACGACCCCCACCTACAGCGGCTTCGTTGGTAGTGACAGCGCCAGCTCGCTCACCACGACCCCCACCTGCACCTCGGGGACGACGAGCAGTTCCGCTCCTGGCACCTACACCTCCGTGTGTTGGGGCGCTTCGTCCAGTAGCTACCAGATTGCGTACGTGTCGGGCGTCACGACAGTGACGGCCCCGGTCCTTACCATCACCGCATCAAGTCAAACTATGACCTATGGCGCCACGCCGCCGGCCATCACGTACACCATCAGTGGATTCGTCAATGGTGACGACGCGAGTGCGCTCACCACGCTGCCGACCTGCACCACGACCGCGACGAGCGCGTCCGCTCCCGGCAGCTACGTCACGAGTTGCTCGGGCGCCCAGGTTGCCAATTACTCGATCACCTACGTCAGCGGATCGCTGACGGTGAATCAGGCGACGCCCGCGTCACCGACCATCGCAACGCCGGTCAGTGTCGTGTACGGTCACACCTTCACCCCCGTCATCACCAAGACGGGAACCGGTGTCGCGACGGTGACGTCGAACTCCCCGAGCGTCTGCACCGTGGACGCCGGCACCGGTGTGGTGTCGCTACTGAAGGCCAACGCCAACTGCGTACTGGTGACCAGTATCGCGGCGAGCACCAACTACGCCGCCATCACGAATAACGGTCAGTCATTCTGGGTCTCGCCAGCGCCACTTACGGTGACGGCATCGAGCAGCTCACTTACCTACGGTGCTGCCGCGCCGACCATCACGCCATCGTACAGCGGCTTCTTGTTGAGCGACACCTCGTCAAGCGGCGCCATCACCGTCATGCCGTACTGCACGGCCTACGTCACCTCGACGTCGGCTCCCGGCACCTACGTGTCAGCCTGCGCCGGTGGTTCGGCCCCGAACTACCAATTGACCTTCGTCAACGGCGTCATCACAGTATCCAAGGGCGCCGCCCCCTCGATTACGGTGAGTAACCTGCCCACTTCGGCAGTGGCCGGTGGCACCTTCACTCCCGTTACCTCACCCAGCACTGGCGTCACTATTGCGTCAACGACACCCAGTGTCTGCACCGTCGCCAACGGCACCATCATCTACGTCGGTGTGGGCAGCTGTGTCTTGACGGTCTCGGTGGCGGCGACGTCGACCACCAGCGCCGGCTCCACGACCTTGACTGGTTTCACCGTCACGCAAGGACAGGGCAGTACGCCAACGATCACCAACATCCCAGCGAACGCCAGTTACGGCAGTTCGTTCACCCCCACCGTTTCGGCCATCGGGGACGGCGCGAAGACCGTTACGAGTTCGACGACGAGTGTCTGCGCCGTCAACGCCGGTACCGGCCTCGTGACGTACCTGGGCATCGGAACGTGCACCCTGGTGGCCCACATTGCCACTACGGCCAACTTCCTCGGCGCCACCGGCATCGCTCAGAGCTTCACGGTGGCCAAAGCGGTGTTGACCATTACCGCCTCCAACGGCACCATGGTTTACAACACGTCGTTGCCAGTGATTACACCGAGCTACAGCGGTTTCGTCAACGGTGAGAACACCCAGGTTCTCAACGCCTTCCCCGTCTGTGCCAGCACCGTCAAGGTGTACGCCAACGTCGGCACGTACCCGACGGCCTGTGCCAACGCGGTAGCGGCCAACTACTCCTTCGTTTACGTACCGGGCACGATCACCATTACGCCCGCAACGCCGACGGTGCCCCAGATCACCAACACGATGACCATGGACACGTACGACAACGTCTACACCCCCGTCATCGCCACCACCGGCGATGGTGTGGCCGCCGTTTCTTCCTCGACGCCTTCCGTCTGCCTCGTGGTGCCCACCACTGGTCAAGTGGTCTACGTTGGGGTGGGTACTTGCACCTTGACGCCGACACTGGCGGCCGGCACCAACTACGCCGCCGCGGCCAATGGCACCCCCATGTCGTACGTCGTTGCCTACGCCAACACTTCGGCCACCGTGACCTACGGGACCTGGGACTGGTGGGGCGATGGGTACAACTCCTCCATCACTTTGACCGACAACACATTGCTCAACGTCGGTACGCCTGACGTGCCGTGGAGCTTTACGTTCGTGGTCCCCACCGGTTCAACCGTGTCCAACCTCTGGGGTGCGACCTACACCCAAGCACCCACCGCGGGTGGCACACTGGTGACCGTCACGGCGCTCGCTGACAGCCCCTACCTAACCCCTGGTCAGTCGGTGACTATCGGCTTCACCACGACGGGTCCCGGTGCCATCAGTAGCTTCACTATGGGTGGCGTGACGTCACTGACGTCACCAACGGCTCCGACCAATGTGGTGGCCACACCGTCAAGTGGCTCCGCCACCGTTACCTGGACGACCCCTACGACGTGGGGCTCGGGCTCGGCTGTCTCCTACGTGGTGAGCGTCGTTGGCGCATCGTGGAATACCTGCACACTGAAGGGCGCCGCGCTCTCGACCAACACGTGCACCTTCACCAACCTGACGAATGGCACGGCGTACAGCTTCGTCGTCCGCGCCATCAACTCGGCCGGTGTCTCGAGTTCACTCTCGACCGCCTCGGCCAGCGTCACCCCCGTTGGTGCACCCGATGCCCCAACGATCACCAACGTGGTTGTTTCGGGTGCTACCGCCGCCGTGCTCCTCAGTGCCCCTTACAACACCGGCGGCGCCGCGCTGACTACCTTCACGGTTACCGCGCACACGACGGGCACCGCTCCGGCACCGTGTGTCACGTCAACACTGCACTGCACCTTTACCGGCTTGACCAATGGAGCGTCGTACACCTTCACCGTGACCGCGACAAACGCCGCCGCACTGACGAGCGCCGCTTCGGCGGCCTCGAGTGCGGTCGTTATCAACCTCACGCCCAGTGCCCCGGACAGTGTCTGGGCGTTCATCAGTGGGGGAGCGGTCCACGTCGCGTGGTCCGTACCATCGTTCACTGGTGGCTCGGCGCTCGTGTCCTACACCGTGACGGCGAGCCCCGCCGTGGCGACGCCCGCCGCCTGCACCGCGGTGACCGCTACCACCTGCACATTCACCGGCCTGACCCTCGGTACGGCCTACCGCTTCACCGTCACGGCCACCAACACTGGCGGGTACACCTCGGCGCCGTCGGCGGCCTCGGGCGCCGTCACGCAGTTCGCGGCACCCGGCGTGGTCACCATTGGCGCGGTCACGACGGCCTCGCAGTCGGCCACTGTCAACTGGACCGCGCCGAGCACCTTCGGTGGATCGACGATTACCGGTTACTACGTCTCGGCTTCGCCTGGCGGTAACGACTGCTACACGACGACCACCTCGTGCGTCGTCACTGGTCTCACCAACGGCACGGCCTACATCTTCTCGGTCACGGCCATTACGGCCGCCGGCTACGCCGCGACCGTGTCAACAACCAGCGCGGTCACGCCGCTGCGGACGGCCGACGCACCAACGTCGGTGCAGGCCAGTGCCGGCAACGCGCAGATCACGGTCACGTGGACGGCACCGTATTACAACGGTGGCACCGCTATCACGGGTTACACCGTGACGGCACACACCTCTGGCACTGCCCCGGCACCGTGCGTTACGACAACCACGTCGTGCACCTTCACCGGTCTCACCAACGGCACGGCCTACACCTTCACGGTGACCGCGACCAATGGAGCCGGTGCGAGCGCTGCCTCGAGTGGGTCAAGGGCCGCCACACCCGCCGTAGTGACGCAGAACGCCTCGTTGCGCTTCTTGTTTGTCAAGGACCTGACGTGGCCGAACGGCTACCAGGCTCACTACACCGTGATGAACTCAACGGTCAACACTGTTGGCTCCAAGGCGACGCCGTGGACCTTTAGCTTCAAGTTAACGTCCGGTGCAACGCTCGGCAACCTCTGGGGTGCCAGCTACACCACCAGCGTGACTGGCGGCGTGACCACGGTTACCGTCTCCGGCCCGAGCTACGCCCCTTGCCTCGCACCTGGAAAGGCCGTCGGCGTCTACTTCACCGTGGTCGGATCAACCAATCCCTCCACCTGCCTGGCGGGCGGCAACAGCTGCGCCGCCTAAGGCACCCGTTCTGCGTGGGGGTAGTGGTGCTCCCACGCGGTTAGTGCCGAAAACGCCCGCTCCGACTCCCTCGGAGCGGGCGTTTTCTCTTTAAAACGGTGCGGCGAGCGTGCGGGGCAAAGTTCTATTGATATCACTGTACGCAAAAGGTATATTTAGTAACACTGTATTCAAACAAGAGTCTTTTCGAAGACACCACCACGCTGTATTGAAGACAAAAGAACGGTAATGCCACTAATCCCGACGCAGACACTGACCTCTCGAGGTCCGTTAGCCCTTTATCGCCTCCTCGTGGCGATGCTGTGCGCTTTCGCGATGAGTATCGCCGGGTTGGCCGTCGGGACTGCAACGGCTCGCGCGGCGACGTTGCCGGTTACCCAGAGCGTGGCGAACGGTCGGGACATGACGTGTGTCCTCACCTCCAGCAGCCAGGTGCACTGCTTTGGTGACAATACCTACGGTGAGCTCGGCAATGGCACGACGACGAGTTCGCACTCGCCCGTAACCGTTCTCCAATCGTCGACCAACAATCCGCTCACGTCAGTGGCGTCGATCGCCGCAGGTGACAGCAGTGTGTGCGCGGTCCTTTCCTCCGGAGCGGTGTGGTGCTGGGGGAATAACTCCTACGGCCAACTCGGCAATGGCACCACATCAAACGCCTCCGAGGCGGTCGATACTGGCATCACGAATGCCGTCTCGGTCGAGGTGGGTTACCACCAAGCGTGTGCCGTGCTCAGCGATGCCACCGTCACCTGCTGGGGGCAAAATGACTACGGGCAGTTGGGCGACGGGACGACGACGAATCGGTCGCGTCCGACCGCGGTTACCGGACTGTCGGGGGCCCTTCAGGTCATCACCGGTGAGTTCAACTCGTGCGCCGTCATTAATGACGGGACGGTGAAGTGTTGGGGTTATAACGGGGATGACGAAGACGGTGTCCCGAATACGACGGGGCAGTACACGAGCCCGGTGACGGTAGTGAATTCATCGAATACGGGCGCCCTTACTGGGGTCATTGAGATTACGTCCGGACGGCAAAATACCTGTGCCCTGACTGCGAGTGGCGTGGTGTGGTGTTGGGGGGCGACCTACGGCGGTCAAGGTTCAGCCCTCGGCGCGACGCCGACCACCGATCCCTCCTTGGCCATCAACCCAGTCAATCTGCCGACGATTGCATCGCTCGGTCTGGGCTACGGCTACGACTCTCTCTGCGCGATCTCTACCTCACAGGACCTGTGGTGTTGGGGCGAGAACTACGTGGCGCAGCTCGGTAACGGGAAAGAGCTAAACACCGGCTTAAGCGGAAGTGACGTGTTTCGACCAGCCAAAAACACCTCATTCTCAAGCAACGTGGCCACCCTTTCGCTGGGTTTTTACACCATGTGCGCCATCACGACTTCGAGCGCTCTGTATTGCTGGGGGTACAACAACTACTACCAAGTGGGCGTCAACAGCACCGGCACCACTAACGACGTTCTTCTTCCCACGGCGCTCAGCAGCGTTACCGTGGCCGCTCCGGCACCCGGCGTACCGACGGGCGTCACCGCTCGTTCGACACAGCCGTCCAGTGCCGATGTCTCCTGGTCGGCCTCGACAGGTAGCCCCACGTCGTACACGGTGACCTCCAGTCCCGATGGCGTGACGTGCACCACGGCAACAACGAGTTGCACCGTGACCGGTCTTACGAATGGCACGGCGTACACCTTTACCGTGGTGGCGAGCAACGGGGCCGGCTCATCGGCACCGTCGTCGGCGTCAGCGAGCGTCACACCGATGGGTCAGCCCGGCTCGCCGAGCATCACCAACATCCCCACCACGCCGACCTACGGTGGCACCTTCACCGCCACCGTCGTACAGTCACCCGGTGATGGGGCCGCCAGCATCGCCACGTCGACGCCGACGATCTGTCAGGTCTCGGGCTTTTCTGTGTCATTTGTTGGAGCGGGGCAGTGCTCGCTGACCGCCTCGACGGCCCAATCGACGTCATACCAAGCGCGGTCCGGCTCGCCCCAGAATTTCGCGGTGTCACCCGCCCCACTCACCATCACGGCCTCAAGCCAGTCCTCGACGTACGGATCGTCAAGTTCGGCCCGACCGGCGTACAGCGGCTTCGTCAATGGCGACACCATTGCGTCACTGACCACGGTCGCAACCTGTTCGTCGGGAGCCACGAGCTCGTCACCGGTCGGTACCGACAGTGCCACCTGCTCGGGCGCCGTTGACCCGAACTACTCCTTTACCTATCAGGCGGGAACGACGACAGTGGTGGCTGCGCCACTTACGGTGTACGCACCGACACAGTCCATTTCCTACGGTACGAGCGCGTCGTTGACACCGACCTACAGCGGTTTCGTTGCGGGCGACACCGTCACGTCCCTGTCATCACCGGCCACGTGTTCGACGACGGCGACGACCACGTCGCACCCGGGCAACTATCCGATTAGTTGCAGCGGTGCGGTCGGTTCAAATTACGTCATTGCCTTTGCCGGCGGCACCGTTACGGTCACCGCGGCATCGTCGTCAACCCCCACCATTTCAAACCTGCCCAGCAGCGTCTACTTCGGCACCACCTTCACCCCTACTGTGAGCACTTCCGGCGATGGCGCCACGAGTGTGACCAGCACCACGCCGGGGGTCTGTGGTGTGAGCGGGTCAACGGTGTCCTACATAACGGTCGGCACCTGCACGTTGGTGGCCCACGTGGCCGCCGGTCCTAACTACACCGCGGCGGATGGCGTGGCCCAGAGTTACGTCGTCAACCAGGCCACCGCGGCGGCACCGACGATTACCAACATCCCCACAAACGCTCTCTACGGACAGAGTTTCACGCCGACGGTCGCCACGAACGGCGACGGCGCTCGTCGCGTCACCAGTTCGACTACGTCCATCTGCGTCGTCGATGCCTCATCGGGGGTCGTGACGTACCTGACCGTAGGCACGTGCACCTTGGTGGCCCACGTCGGCAGTGGCGCTAACTACCTCGCGGCCGATGGCTCACCACAGCGCTTCACCGTGAATCCGGCCCCACTCACTATCACGGCCTCGAGTGGGACCTCGGTCTTCAACCAATCGGTGCCGACGATTACGGCGTCCTACAGCGGCTTCGTAAATGGCGAGACGGCGTCGTCGGCGTTGAGCGCCTACCCGGTATGTTCAACGACTGCCAAGGCCGGCTACAACGCCGGCACCTACGCCGCATCCTGTACGGGTGCGGGGGGCATTGATTACGCCATCACCTACGTGGACGGCACGGTCACGATTACCCCCGCCACACCCGTGACCCCCACGATCACGAATCTCCCCTTGCAGGACACCTACGACAACATCTACACGCCCGTCATTGCGACCAATGGTGATGGTGCGACCAGCGTGATCAGCGCCACCCCCACGGTGTGCATGGTGGCGCCAGGCGCCAACGAAGTGGTCTACGTCGGCGTGGGCACCTGCACGCTGACGCCAACCATGGACGCCGGGCTTAACTATCTCGCCGCCACGGGGGATCCCGTGAGTTACACCGTGGCCTACGCCCTGTCGGCTGCGGTCATTACCTACGGATCGAATAATTGGTGGACCGCGGGTTACAGTTCGAGCTTCACCATCTCGAATCCCTCGCTCCTCAACGTGGGATCCGCGACCAACCCGTGGTCGTTCTCATTTCAATTGCCCGCCGGCACAACGCTGGTCGATCTCTGGAATGGCGTGGCGACGAGTACACCTCTCGGGTCGGGCACGTTGGTGACGGTCGTGGCGCCGAGCTTTGCCCACGTGTTGTACCCCGGCGAAACGATGACGCTGGGCTTCACCACGTCGGGCACCGGGGCGATTAGCAACTGCATGATGGGTGGCAACACGTGCGTCACCTCGCCCGACGCCCCCACCGCGGTGACCGCCACCGAGTCGAGCGGGCAGGCGACGGTTAGCTGGACGGCCCCTTCGTCCACCGGTTCCGTTCCTATTGCTTCCTACGTGGCCAGCGTCGTCGGGGCGAACTACCGATCCTGCACGGCCCTCAGCACCGACGCGACCCCTACGAGCTGCACGATTACTGGATTGACGAACGGTACGAGCTACACCTTCGTCGTGCGCGCCGTGAACAGTGCCGGGGCGTCGAGTTCTCTGTCCACTGCTTCCAACGCCGTCACGCCCCTCGGTGCCCCTATCCCCGTGGGCACCCCGTGGGCCTCGACCTACGGACCCACCGCCACGGTGAACTGGATTGCCCCGTACGACACGGGGGGAGTGCCACTGGTGTCGTACACCGTGACGGCGGCCTCCACCGGATTTGTTCCCTCGCCCTGCGTTACCACCGTTCTGACCTGCACATTCAAGGGCCTGACGGAAGATGCCTCGTACACCTTCACCGTGACGGCCACGAACGCCAATGGCTTCACGAGTGCCGTGTCACCTTCGTCGAGTCCCGTCACGATTAATCAAGTACCGGCCGCTCCTATGGGGCTCTGGGCCTGGCTCGATAACGGCATGGTGCGCGTCTCTTGGGGTGCGCCAACGAACACCGGCGGCTCGGCCATAACTGGGTACACCGTCACGGCCTCACCGAGCGCCGTAACGCCGGCGACCTGCACGAACATCACCGCGGTGACCTGCGCCTTTACTGGACTCGCGGATGGCACGTCCTACACCTTCTCGGTCATTGCGACGAACGCTGCTGGTTACTCCAGTATGGCCTCAGTGCAATCTGATGCCGTCACGCCCTACGGCACCCCGGATGCCCCAACCGGCGTAACGGCAACTCCGTCGAGTGGATCAGCCACGGTGTCGTGGACGGCCGTTGCGAACGCGGGCGGCTCAACCATCAGTGGGTACCGAGTGACCGCGCTGCCGGGGGGCATTCAGTGCACCTCCACCACCACGTCGTGCACGGAGGTCGGTCTCACCAACGGCGTGCCCGTTTCCTTCGCAGTCGTCGCGCTCACGGCGGCGGGCACGACGTCGTCACCCACCACCTCGACCATCGTGACCCCGGTTGGGGTGAGCAGCCCCCCAGTCTGGGTGCAGGCGACTCCGGGCAACGGTCAAGTTGCCGTGTCGTGGATCGCCCCCCACGCCACCGGCGGTGCCTCCGTGACCGGCTACACCGTCACCGCGGCACCGGGTGGAGCGACCTGCACCTCGAGTACCACGAGTTGCGTGGTCACCGGACTGACCAACGGCGTGGCCTACACCTTCTCCGTCACGGCCACGAACGGGGCCGGCGTGAGTGCGGCCTCATCCACCTCCGCCGCCGTCACACCAGCCGTGAGCACGGGCGTCGCATCCTTGAACTTCCTCTACGTGAAAACGGCGACGTACCACTCGGGATATCAGGCGCACTACACACTGATTAACAAGACCCCGAACACCGTTGGCACCGCGGCCGCACCGTGGAGTTTCAGCTTCACCTTGCCGGAGGGCACGACCCTCGGATCGTTGTGGAACGCGAACTACACCGCTCACATGACCAATGGCATCACCACCGTGACGGTCACGCAGCCTGCTCACGGCGGCGCCATTGCACCGGGGAAGAGTCGGGCGATTTACTTTACGACCTCGGGTCGAAAGGCGCCGACGAGCTGCATCGCCGGCGGCATGTCCTGCTCCAAGTAGCCCAAAATACCGGGAAAGCAAAGAAAAAGAAATTTCTGTTGCAATCACTGTGCGCAAATTCTACTATTGCATACACAGTTCTCAACTACTCACACCACTGGTAAGGGCCGTTTAACGATGAATCGCACTTACCTGAGACCCGGAAAGACCACTATGAACATTCTCCAAGGCTTACGGCGACTAACGAGCGGCATCATGGCCGCTCTTCTCGTGACGTCGGGACTCTCGTTGCTCGCGGTGGTGACCGGTACGGCACCCGCGTCGGCGACGGCGCCCACGATCTCAACCACGTACAACTACTCCTCGACGGTGCAGTCCTTTACCGTGCCCGCCGGTGTCACCTCGCTCACCATCGACATGAAGGGTGGCGAAGGTGCCTGGGGTGGTATCGACTCAAGTGGTCGACCGGCTCACGGTGGGTACCTCGGTGAAGTATCGGGAACGATTGCCGTCACGCCCGGCCAGGTGTTGACGATTGCTCCTGGTTCGGGTGCGCAGGACTCTTCCAAGGCCCCCAACTGCACGTCGGGTGCGTCTTCGAACGGTTCGACGCTCAACTACGACAGCCGCGACTCCCAGCCTGGCGTCAACGCCCTCGGCGGCGCCGTGGCCTACGGCTCCTACGCCGGTGGCTACGGTGGTCCCGCGGGACCACAGGGTTGCTCTGGATTTGGTGGTGGCGGTGGTGCGGCCTCCGTGCTGCTCGTCGGGTCCAGTGTTCGTGATGCGAGCGGCGGCACGATTGTGGCTGGTGGTTCGGGTGGTTCGGGTGGTTCCGGTCAGCACCCCGCCAACGTCGGCCAGATTTCCCTGCCGAACTTCCAAGCGCGCGCTGACGCCGGCTCGTTGACCGATTCAACGATCGGTCAAGACGGTCTCGGTCCGGAAAATGAATGCATCGGTACATCGTCGTGTGACGGTGGCGGTGGCGCCGGTGGTGGCGGTGGTGCGACCGGTGGTGCGCAAGGTCTACTTCCCTTCGGTTCGGGTTCCTCAAATGAATGGTTCGGTCTCGGTGGCTACCCCGGTGCGAACGCTGTCGGTCCCTTCACTGGCCTCCAGGCTGGCTACACCTACTACCCGGACGACAACGCCAATGGCTCAATCACCATCACCTATTCCAGTGGTGTGCCGGGACCCGTGTCAGCTTTTAATGCCTCGGCACCCTCGTCGGGTTGCTCCACGCTGACCTGGACGGCTCCGGCGATCACCGGTCTCACCGCGGTGAGTGGGTACGAAGTACAGCAGTCAACCAACGGCGGTGCGTACACCGACATTGTGGCTAACACCAATTCGACGGCCACGACCTATACCGCGTGTGGACTCCTCAGCGGCAGTAGCTACAGCTTCCAGGTCGCTGCGATTAACTCAATCGGCACCGGTCCGTACCCGAACGCTAACTCCGCTCCGAAGCAGCCCACGATTGGCACTGTTGTCCCCGCGACCACTTCAAACAACGGTGGAGCGGTTTACTTGCCTAACGAACTCAGCGTGCCGTTCACGTTGTCGAACACCGGCAATAGCACCATCACCGGCTTTCAGTACTCACTCGATGGTGGTACGACGTGGGTGACTGCGGCCCAGCAGTCGTCGCCACTCCTCATCTCTGGCCTCACCGACGGCACCAGCTACACCGTCCAGATCCGTTCATACAACGACTGGGGATGGACACTGTCGTCAAACAGCGGCACTGGCACGCCGATTGGTGTGCCCGACGTGGTACAGAACGGCACCATCACCTACTCCACGACCTCTAACAGCGCCACGCTGACGTGGGCGGCTCCAAACGCGAACGGTAGTCCGATTACGAGCTACTACGTCGGTGTCTATAACCAATTGACCTACGGTTCTCAGGTCAATAACTGCCAACCCTCGACCGCCACCTGCACCATCAGTGGTCTAAATAACGGCTCGACGTACTACTTCACTATTCAGGCATCCAACATTGCCGGTGCGAGTACGCTCTCGAATCCCCGTCTGGCCGTCACGATCGGTGGCAACAACCCACCGTCAGCTCCGGCACTCACGGCGACCCCGAGTGGCTCGACCGTTACCCTGAACTGGAATACGCCGGCCACCAACGGCTCGACCATCACTGGCTATGTCGTGCAGTACCGCGTGGCGGGTACCTCCACGTGGTCGACCTTCAACGGCTGCACCTCGACGGCCACCACCTGCGTCGTGACCGGTCTGACCAACAACACCACCTACAACTTCCAGGTCGAGACGACCAGTAACTTGGGGCCATCACTGTGGTCGGGGACCGTGTCGGCGACGCCGTTTGTGCCCACCGCGCCTCCCACGCCCACCCACGTCACGGCGAGTTCAAACCTCAACCAGTCCTCACTGGTGAGTTGGACGCAGTCCTCCAACGGCGGATCGGCCATCACTGGAACCGACGTGCAGTACTCGACGGATGGTGGAACTACCTGGACTGACGCCACCATGTGCGCCACCGTGGTCGGCACCTCCTGCACCGTGACTGGTCTGACGAACGGCACGTCGTACGTTTTCCAGGTCGACACGACCAACGCCATCGGCACCAGTAATTACTCCGCCGCATCGTCCGCTGCTGTTCCCGCCACGACGCCGTCGGCCCCCAACGCCTTCGCCGCCACGTCGGGCAACAACGCCCAGTCGGTGCTTACCTGGACGGCACCCACGTCCAACGGTGGCGCCGCAGTGACGTCATACACCGTGACCTCTCCGACCGCCTCGATTCCCGCGTCGTGCATCGCCACGGCCAACCTCACGTGCACCGTGACCGGTCTCACCAACGGTACGACCTACACCTTCTCGATTACGGCCTCGAACAGTGCCGGTGTCGGTGCCGCCTCAACGACCACCGCCACGCCGAGCAACACGCCCTCCACGCCAGTGATTACACCGTCGTCACTACCCACCGCTGCCGTCTTCGGTGGATCCTTCACGGCCGTCGTCACCCAGACCACCGGCAACGGCACGTTGAGTGTGCTGTCAAACACCACCACCATCTGCACGGTGGGGGCCAATGGCCTGACCGTCACCTTCACTGGTGCCGGTACCTGTTCGCTGTCGGCTCACTCGTCCGCCACCGCGAACTACAACGCCGCGACCGGTGCAGCGCAGACCTTCGTCATCGCCCAGGCGACACCCACGACGCCGGTGATCACCCCGACGCCGCCGGCGGCCCAGTACGGCACGACCTACACCCCCGTGGTGTCGACGAGCGGTGATGGCGTGAAGTCAGTTACCTCTTCGACTACGTCAGTCTGCGTCGTCAACGCTGGCGTGGTGTCCTACCTCTCACTCGGCACCTGCACCCTGACGGCCCACGTGGCCGCTGGCACGAACTACGGTGCCGCTGACGGCACGGCGCAGAGTTTTTACGTCAGCCAAGGTACACCTTCGCCTCCCACGGTCTCGGACGTTCCTGCTCACCCGACCTACGGCTCGAGCTTCTTGCTCGTCGTGTCGACGACTGGTGACGGCGCAACGTCGGTGGTCTCAACGACCCCCAGCGTCTGTGTCATCAACAACGTCACCAACGTGGTCACCTTCGTCGGCGTTGGTACGTGTACGTTGAAGGCTTCCGTGGCCGCTGGTCAGTTCTACAACGCCCTCGACCCCGCGCAAAACTTCACGGTGTACCCAGCCGTTTTGACGGTCACGGCATCGAGCGCAACCATGTCCTTTGGCTCGACACCGCCAACGATCACCCCCATCATCTCGGGGTACCTGAACGGTGACCCCACGACGGTCGTGACTGTCTTGCCCACTTGTTCAACGGTGGCGACCAGCGCGTCGCACCCCGGTAACTACGCCTCATCGTGCACCGGCGGCTCGACGTCGGCGGACTACACCTTCGTGAGTGACGGCAGCAACTACGTGGCCGGCATTGTGACGGTGCAGCCCGCCGCTCCGACGATGCCGACGATCACCAATCTTCCTTCCCACGCCGTCTACGGTGGTACCTTTACCGGTCCCGTAGTCTCGACCAACAGCCCCGGCGCGACGAGCATCACCTCAGCCACGCCGAACGTCTGCTCGGTCGTGACGGTTGGCTCCGCTGTGACCGTGTCATTCTTGTCGGCCGGCACGAACTGTGAGTTGATTGCCCACGTGGCGTCTTCAACGGACTACGCCGCCGCCAGCAACTACGGCCAGTACTTCTGGATCTTCCCCGCCACGTTGACGATTACGCCAAACAGCGCATCGATGGTCTTCGGTGGCACACCACCCACCATCACCCCGTCCTACAGCGGCTTTGTGGGTAGCGACACCTCGGGCAGTGGCGCGCTCAGCATTGCCCCCACCTGTTCAACGTGGGCGACCAGCTTGAGCAACCCCGGCTCATACGGTTCTTCGTGCACCGGCGCCTTCGCCCCGAACTACACCGTTGTCTACGCCAACGGCTCGTTCACGGTCACCCTGGCCCAGGCCTCGGTACCCACGATCAGCAACCTGCCCTCGGCCGCCGTTATGGGCGTGTCCTTTACTCCTTCGGTGTCGACGACCGGTGACGGCGTCACCAGCGTGACGAGTTCAACGCCACTCGTCTGCACCGTTAGTGGTGCCGGCGTGGTGTCATACCTCACAACCGGGACCTGTACCCTCGTCGCCCACGTGGCCACGGGCGCGCAGTTCTCGAGCAACGTGTCGGGTGCCCTGAGTTTTACCGTTGGTCAAGGTCAGGCCTCGACGCCAACGATCACCAACCTGCCGACCTCGGCCACCTACGGTGCCACCTACACCGCGGTCGTTTCGACCTCCGGTGACGGCACCGCCAGCGTGAGTTCAACCTCGCCTGGCGTTTGCACGACGAGTGGTCTCGCCGTGACCTACGTCTCACCCGGTATCTGCATCCTTGTCTCGCACGTTGCGTCGAGTAGCAACTACCTGGGTGCCGCCGGCCTGAGCCAGAGCTTCACCGTAAGTCCGGCGACGCTGACCATCACCGCGTCGAGTCCGTCCATTACCTTCGGCGCATCGGTTCCCGCCATTACCTACACCGTGTCGGGTTACGTCAATGGTCAGAACGCGAGCGTTATTCTCGCCGCGCCGACCTGCACCACGACGGCCAAGGGTCACCCCGCTGGTGGCTCCTACGTGACCTCCTGCTCTGGTGCGGGTGCCATCAACTACGTCTTCACCTACGTGGCGGGGACGCTGACGGTCGGCTTGGCGACGCCCACGACGCCAACCATTACCAACCTGCCGGCCATGGACACCTACGACAACACCTACGTCCCGACGTTCGCCACGAACGCCGATGGTGACCTCGTCCTGACCTCATCGACGACCTCGGTCTGTGAAGTTGACCCCGCGACCAATGACGTGATTTACGTCGGTGTGGGTACCTGTACCTTGACCCCGAGTGTTGACGCCGGTACGAGCTACGCCGCCGCGACGGGTTCACCCGTCAGCTACACCGTGGCCTACGCCAACACCTCGGCTTCCGTGACCTACGGGTCGTCGGACTGGTGGGGCAATGGGTACAACTCGTCGATCACCTTGACGGACACGTCGCCCCTCAACGTGGGCACACCCGACGTACCGTGGACCTTCAGCTTCGTGGTCCCCACGGGCACGTCACTGTCGAGCCTCTGGGGTGCTGACTACGCCACGTCCGCGACGGTCGGCGGCACGTTGGTCACCGTGACCGCCCTCGCCGACACGCCCGTGCTCTACCCCGGTCAGTCCGTCACCATTGGTTTCACCACCACCGGTCCCGACGCCGTCACTGGCTTCATGATGGGTGGCGTGTCGTCGCTGACGTCGCCCACCGTACCCACGGGCATTACCGCCACCCAGAGCAGTGGGACCGCCACCGTCACCTGGACGACGCCAACGAGCTGGGGATCAGGCGCGGCCTTCTCCTACGTCGTCAGTGTCGTGGGCGCATCGTGGCGAACTTGCACCGTCAAGGGTGCGGCACTCAGCTCGAACTCCTGCACCTTCACTGGTCTGACGAATGGCACGAACTACTCCTTCGTGGTGCGCGCCATCAACTCAGCCGGCGTATCGAGCTCGTACTCGACGACCTCCAACACGGTCATGCCCGTCGGTACGCCCGATGCACCGAGCATTCTGAACGTGGCCGTCTCGGGTACCAACGTGATCGTCACCCTGGGTGCTCCCTACGACACGGGTGGTGTCGCCCTCACCGGCTTCACCGTGACGGCCCACAGTGCCACCGGCACGTTGCCGTCGCCTTGTGTCGCTACGGGCCTCGTGTGCACCTTCAGTGGTCTGACTGACGGAGCGAGCTACACCTTCACCGCGACGACGACCAACGCCGTCCCCTTCACGAGTGCTGCCTCGGCCGCTTCGGGCGCCGTTGTGGTGTACGAAGCACCCGGTTCGGTGACTATCACTAGTGTGACGACGGCATCGCAGTCGGCCACAATCTCGTGGTCCGCGCCGACCGTCCTGGGTGGCTCCACCATCACTGGGTACATCGTGACGGCCTCACCTGGTGGTAACGACTGCTACACCACGACCACGTCGTGCGTGGTCGTCGGTCTGAGTAACGGGACGGCCTACACCTTCTCGGTCACGGCCATCACTGCCGCGGGCTACGCCTCGACCGCGTCGACCTCGTCAACGTCGACGCCATTGAGTGCGCCGAGTGCCCCGGTATGGGTCCACGCAACGGCGGGTAACGAGTCAATCGTGGTGGCCTGGTTGGCCCCGCACACCAACGGAGGATCACCCGTCACCAGCTACACCGTGACGGCGAACGCTTCTGGTGTCACGCTGCCCGCGCCGTGCACGACGACGACGTTGACCTGCACCTTCTCCGGTCTCACCGACAACGTCGCCTACACCTTTACCGTGACCGCGACCAGCCTCGGCGGCACCTCGGTGGCATCGAGTGCATCGAAGGCGGCGACCCCGCAGTCCGCGACGCAGAGTGCCTCACTGCACTACCTCTTCGTCAAGACGTTGAAGTGGCCCGGTGGCTACTCCGGTCAGTACGCCGTGAGTAACCGTACGACGTACACCATTGGTTCACGCACCAACCGCTGGACCTTTAGCTTCAAGTTGCCCGTGGGCACGACGCTGTCGAACCTCTGGAACGCCAGCTACACCACCAGCCTCAACGCTGGGGTTACCACGGTCACCGTCACCGCACCACTCAGTGCTCCGAGCATCGCCGCTGGTGCGGCCTACCCGGTGTACTTCAACGTGGTCGGCACAGGATCGCCCAACAGCTGCACCGCAGCGGGGAGTGCCTGCACTCCCTAGGCAACAGTCTGCGTGGGGGTAGTGGTGTCCCCACGCAGTTTCACTGGGTGGCCCACCCCCTCGTTCGCGAGGGGGTGGGCCATTCGCATTCGGTGATTCGTTCTGGTTCTTTAGTACGGTTGGAGCGAGAGAAAGGGGCGGCAATGTCTATTGCGCTTGACATTATTGGTGTTTTTATTGGCGTAGCGGTGACATTTTCGGCCGTCGGAAAGCTGACGAAGCGGCCCGACATCGTGGCAACGCTCGCCAAGGTGAATGTCACGCCGTCACAACTGCCAGTACTCGCCGCCCTCGAACTGCTCGCGGCAGTGGGATTGCTCGTGGGTATTTGGGCGAAGGCGGCTGGTGTTGCCGCGGCCATTGGGCTCGTGCTCTATTTCCTCGGCGCGGTCGGAGCGCACGTGCGGGTCAAGGACACATTTAAGGAGTTCGCTCCCGCCGCACTGCTGGGTGTCATTTCGCTCGTCACCGTACTGCTCGAGCTCCACCGCTAGACCTCGGGCCGATGTGGCATGGCTAATTCGCGAGTAAGTATTCCAGCGAACGTCGCGGAGGTCCCTTCAGCGAGGATTATCGGGCGACCGTCGAGCACGATCATGTTGGCGGCGTTCTCACTGCTCGCCACCGGACTAGTTGCGACGTCACTGACCAAGGCGATGTTTCAAGACGAAGCGGCGACGCTGTACGCCGCGCGTCTCCCGTGGCCACAGCTGTGGCACCACACTCGTGTCGTCGACGCCGTCTTTACCCTCTACTACGCATTCATGCACCTTTGGCTATCCCTCTCGGGCACCATTGCCTGGGCCCGCACACCGTCGCTCCTCGCCTACGGCACCACGGTCTATCTCGTGGGCTGTTTGGGGGCCAAACGAGGTGGTGTGTGGTGCGGCGCTCTCGCGGCTTTTCTGGTGGCTAGCAACGCGACGCTGATTGATGCCGCGCTCCTGGCTCGGCCCTACGCACTCACCGCACTGGTAACAACGTGTGCGCTCACCATGCTGGACCACTGGCTGAGCACGGGTCGAAGGTCACACCTCATATGGTTTCTCATCTGGTGCTCGCTCGATGCGGGCCTGCACCTCTTCGCGGCCCTCGCCCCACTGGCCGCTCTCGCGGGGGCGTTGGTGTCGACGTACCGGCAGAAGCGAGCGCAGTGGCACTCGAGTCTGGTGCCATTGGCAACGTTTGGCGTACTTCTTGTCGTCTACGCCGGCGTGCTGGCATCGCAGGTTCGGCAGATCAGCTGGGTACCCCGTGCGACACTTCTGGGCTCGGTGGTTGAACTGCTCGGCCCGCTGCTGCACGCAACGGGGATGATTGACGGCGTCATTGTGGCGGCGGTTGCGTTCACTGCCGTGTGCGTGATTGCGTTGGGCCTCCATCGACGAGCGAACGCACTGTCGCGGGCTGAATGGGACGATCTCGTCATGCTGTTTTCGTGGACCGCAGTCCCGGGCGCGGTGCTCGTCGTGGTCTCGTTCAAGACCCCGGTCTACGTGCATCGCTACCTCACCGATACGACGCCGGGCCTCGCGCTCCTCGTGGCGGTGCTCGTCACGCACGCGGTGCGAACGTTGCGATTGCGGGGACCGTGGCCACTTCGTTCGTTGGTCGTCGCGAGTGGTCTCCTGATTGCGAGCATCGTGCCCAGTGCGGCTTCCGTGGTTGCCAGCGTGATCCAGCCAACGCAGCAAGTGGCTGCGTTTGTCGGTCGCCACGTGGGGAGCGGCGAGGTCGTACTTCAGGGGTACATCGAACAGGAGTGGTTCGACTACTACCACCCGTCTAACGCACCCCACTGGCCGCTCCGACGCGGGCTGGTGTCTCCAGACGAAACGGAGATCGATATGCGACCAATCGCGTTCCGCTCCGCCCGACCCAACCTATGGGTGGTCGTTGAACACGCCAACCGCACCATGACCACGTTCGCTGCGACATTGGTACACGACGGCTATCGCCTGGTGGAGACGAAGGTGTTTGAACGAGCCACGGTCTTTCATTTCGTCAAAGCGCAGTCCGTTGGGCTCAGCACCTGACGGGAACGCAGTCGGCCGCTTCGTACACGACGCGAGCGTCCGGTTGAGTCGACGAGAGGGCAGAAGTGGAGCGCGTACGCACCGGTGTCGATGGGTGCCCCGGTGACCAATCGGTGACGACGTAATTCTCTTCGAAGATGACGCGAGACCTAGCTACAGGAATGTGCGTGTACCGACGGACGACGTGAGAGGACGGCGCCACTGGCGCCTCAGCGGGAGAGCGCAGCCTCCAGCGCGCGGAGACGTTCGTCGAGCGCCGCCTCGAGCCACGTGTGATCACGGTAGGCGTCGGTGAGGAGGAGGCCCCCTTGCAGCGCTACGAGGAAGAGGCGAGCCTGCTCCTCGGCGTCGTAGGCGTCGGGCAAGGAGCCCCGCCGTTTCATTTCCTCGAGACCGTGCCGAAGGGCCTCGCTCCACTGATCGAAGCCGTGCCGAAGAAGACTCTGTGCACCCGCCTGTTTTTCGTCGAATTGGGAGTGGAGGGACCCAATGGGGCACCCACCCTCGGCACCACGGTCAATTTGCAACTGAACGAGGGCGGCGGCCCAGGCTCGAAAACCGTCGAGGCTGGTGAGATCAGCAAACAGCTCTGACTGCAGGTCGAGTACCGCCTCGACGGTGGACGCCGCAACGGCTTCGAGAAGTTGGTCGCGTGAGGCAAAGAAGTGGTAGAGCTGGCTCTTGGACACCCCTGCTCGACCACAGACGAGGTCGACTGTAAAGCCGGCTACTCCCTCGTCGTGCACAACGTCTGAAGCCGCGCGAAGAATTTTGCTGCGCGTCTCGGCTCCTCGAGTGGTCAGTTGCGTCATCACTTCATTCTACAGAAGTGGACTAGTTAGTCCACTTTTTTGCTACGGTAACTGTGTTGATCCACCAAAAGGAAGCTCACGAAATCAATTATCGATCAGGTTGTCGAACTCCACGTCGCTATGGCGGACCAAGTGCCGGCCGACGCCATGGCCATCTTTGGCGCCGACGTCGCTCGCTTTGACGCGATGGACGTGCCGGTCAACGCGTTGACCGTGGGGACGGCCGTGCCCGACGTCACGGTCCTCGACGTCGAGGGGAACGAGGTCTCGTTCCACTCGCTGTTGACCCACGACCAGAATGTTCTCATCATTTACCGTGGCGCGTGGTGCCCATACTGCAATCTGACCCTGCGTCACTATCAGAACGAACTGGTGCCCGCTCTTGCCGAGCGTGGTGTCAACTTGATTGCCCTGAGCCCGCAAAAGCCCGAGGGACTTCAGGTCATGACGGGGAGTCACGACCTCAGTTTCGGGGTGTACTCCGATGTCTCCGGCGCGATGATTGATGCCTTCGGTACCTGGACGGCCCCGTCAGATGAAGTGGCTGAGCTTCAGGCCGCATTCGGGATGGGTGTCCCTGAGGCCAACTCTGACGGCACGACCCGTGAACCAATGCCGACGACCGCGATTCTGAATCGTGATGGTGTCGTAACCTTCATCGACATCCACCCCAACTTCACGACTCGTACCGAAGTTGACGAGATTCTGGCGGCCCTGTAATCATGAGCGCGACCTATCCCATTCACCACATCACTCTGACGGTCAACGACATCAAGGCCAACACCGAGTGGTTCCAGAACCTGTTTGGCCCGGCCGACATTGTCGAGCGCGAGTTCGAGGACTTCTCACGGACGCGCATGACCTGGCCGGCCCTCGACGATCTCCGTATCGCGGTGATGTCTCATCACGCGGCGGACAAGTCCAGTACGTTCAACCACCTCCAGCCCGGACTGGACCACCTCGGCTTCGAGTGCGCCAGCCCCGAGGAAGTGGGCGAATGGGCGGCCAAGCTCGACGCGCTGGGCTACACCCACGGTCCTATCGAGGACGTGCCCTACGCCGTGACGGTGACGGCCCGTACTCCCGATGGCATCGCCATTGAGTTCTTCTTCCCGAAATAGGAAATCGCTTCCGCCTATTTAACGTGGGCGAGACGTGTAGTCGTCGAAGCGAGGCGCCCAGTCGTGGCGAGCTACCAAGCGATCCACCGCGGATTATTTAACCGGGTGCGGCGTTAGTGCCAGGCCTGAGTGGAGACCTCTTCATCGGTGAGGTCTCCACACAAGGTTGAAAACCGCTCGAGATCAGCGACAGACATCGAATCGGACGCTGGGGGTAGGACTTCGGGAACTTCCCGTGGGAAAATATCGGTCACGATTTAACCTCCCAATGCGGTTCTCAGCCTACGTACTGTGGGTCCCGGCGCCGCCGGTGGTGTCCGAACGTATGCAGGGCTGACGTTCATAACGAGGGTGGTGGAGTACCAGCGCGACGAACCAGTGCGTTGCTTCCTTGGTTCGAACCGCCACTGCTCTACGCTGAGAGTCGTGATTGATGCGGCAATGGTCGAATGCACCACCATCGAGGAGTGGCGAGGATGGCTTCGCGAGCATCACCGTGGCGCCTCCGGCGTTTGGTTGGTCTACCACAAGAAAGTTTCGCCCCTCCCTTCACTTTCGTATGACGAGATGGTGAGTGAAGCGCTCTGCTGGGGGTGGGTCGACAGTCGACCGGGCACCGTTGACGACTACCGAGGAAAGCTCTATTTTGCTCCACGCAAGAAGACGAGTGCGTGGTCGGCCAAGAATAAGCAACGCATCGAGGTCCTCATCAAAGAAGGTCGTATGCAAGCAGCCGGACTCGCACTCGTGGAGGAAGCCAAGGTGTCGGGGACCTGGACCGCCCTCGACGCCGTCGAACAACTAGCAATTCCCGACGACCTCGTCGCGGCTTTTGCAGCCCATCCTGGTAGTCAAGAGAACTTTGAGGGCTTTAGCCGAACCAATAAGCGCATGGTGCTCGAATGGATCGCGCAAGCGAAGAAACCGGAAACCCGAGCCACACGCATCACGACGACCGCCGAGAAAGCCGCGGTCAACGAGGTGGCCAATTTGTGGCGAAAGTCATAAATGGCACACGAGTAACGAACGGGCGCTGCTCTTTTTCGCACTCATTGGCGTCCCAGCTGCGTCGTGCCATTCGCAACGAGGTCAAACGAGCTGACCACCATGCTCACTGTCGGCTCCATTAAATCAAATCGGCCTGACCCAAATGGGGCAGGCCGATTAGTTTCAATTTGGCAAGCCAAGCCATTTTGAGTCGACCGGATTTCACCCAGGACTTGAGCGAGTTCCGTGAAATCCTTCTGTTTATTCGCGTCCAAGAACGAATGGTGTTTTGGCGTGTCAAAGGGAATGATCACGTTTGACTTTCCGTCTGCCCCCCATCCCACACGACCTACGCAGGTGATTTCAATTTGAGTGAAGGGAAAATCGAATGTGTCACCTTATGACGCTAATTTGTACGAACATATGTTCGTATGAAACCGTTCAACCTAGCAATGCCAGAAAAAAATAGGAAAAGAATCGCAATTAAGGAGAATGATGTCATTAGAAAATCTGTTCTTCAATACATCGGGAATTCCACTCACGAGTAATTCCATCACTCAGCCGATTGTGACCAATCAGCAGTTGACTCGCTGGATTGGCTCAAGCCCCTACCTGTTTGACATTTGGGCTCCATTCCATGTTCGAGTGGATGGCCCTCACCAGATTCCCCTACTTCGGGGAATCGACTCACTTCCTTCAGACTTCATGCTTCTCAGCTACTCAAGAAAACCTCGGACTGCGCGTCAAGGAGTGTCGATAATCCATTTCTGGGAGTCGGACCGGGGATTCGCTGGAATATTCAACAATCCAGTCAAAGCAGCCAGTTCCTTGGCTAAGTTTTCGTTCGTAACTTCACCGGACCCCACCCTGTATTCAAGCCATGCTGCCCATATGCGACTGAATACCATCTGGAGATCTCGGGCCATTGCGTCGTATTTTGAATTCCGAGGACTCAATGTGATCCCTCAAATTCGTTGGACTAGCGATTCGGACCTAGATGCGGCCTTGGCGGGCATCCGCAATGGATCGGTAGTTGCCGTTTCAAATCACGGCTGTTATCGAAGCACGATGAGCAAAAAGGAATTCTGCCGAGGGCTCAGCCGCTTAATAGAGCAGGTGGCACCAACGCAGTTGTTGTTACACGGAACCGATGACTGCAAGACTCGCTCCATAAGGTGGGGAGATACCGAGAAAATCCATAGACCATCTCGAACTTCCCAATACTTCTTAAGAGATGCCACCCATGGGTAAGTCTCAAGGGGGTTCAAATGGACGACGGACTAAGAATCCGGCGACTAAAGATATTCTCGATCGGACACGTTTGGCAAGCACCCTGATTCCCTTCAACCGTGAATCCGGATATTTTGCAAGTCCCGGCGAAAATAGTGGAATTCGAAACTTCCGTAGCGATGACCCACTTGTCGACGCTGGAGTGTTTGCAGAAAACTTCGCGGAGGGCTGGGAAAAGCAACCAGTTGAAGATGGTTGGAAGGCCACAAATGGCAATTTGACTATCACGTACCGTCGAACGACGCGGACTGAAACAGACCTTCCAGCAGTTGATATCCGCTGGAACCGTAAAGTTCAACCACTGACTGGTCTGAAATCTCAGCGAGTACATTTCTTAGGAGGAAGTGGCAAATGACAACATATCCAAGGTCCATGACGAGTGAAGAAGTGGGCTGCCTTGAGCTTCTTATCGGCTGCACGTTGAATTCCTACGGAACGACCACTTTGTTGAACGGAACCCGTACTGCGATCGGTGAAGCATTCATCGAAACTCGCGAGGGGGGGACGATTTCGATTAGGTCACAAATGCAAAGCTGCACCATAAATGGAGTAAACGATGATTTTGCGACTGTCTCCATTGGTCGCAGCGATAAGTCTTTGGTCGATGTTGCTGCAAGAAAGGGAAGTTTGTTCTACGACTTCTCGAATTCGGTTATCACGAATGTGGGAGTCATTCGTGCTCAATTCACCCGTGAGGCTTCGAGTAAGCCGATAGAGTCCTGTGAGATTGACCTTGGAATAATGATTGTCACGGAATTGGGACGCATCGCTGTTTTCAATGGCTCGATTTGGGTTAGCGAATTGGATTTAGAGGTGCTTCGAGATGATGTGGATCTTGGCGAACTAGAGGGATTCGCATCAGAGCTCGGTGACGTCTGGGAAACCAGAACCACCGTCATGATGATTGGCGACGAAGCCCGCTAGGTGGACTTGAGAGCCGGGAAACGCAGCATTGCCAGTCTGGGCTGAACTTCCAAGCGGAGTTCAGCCCAATGGCAGTCCCAACGGGATTCGAACCCGTGCCTATACCTTGAGAGGGTATTGTCCTAGGCCACTAGACGATGGGACCATGAGGTGAGAGGTTGTGGAATCAACCTCTCACTTCGCTCGG
>Ga0007881_1000273_pt1 | contig 25362 bp, 18 predicted proteins | sample CryBogCBH12Aug09_FD_70959 | JGI IMG/M metagenome (GOLD analysis project Ga0007881, IMG submission 70959) | Freshwater microbial communities from Crystal Bog, Wisconsin, USA - CBH12Aug09 | ecosystem: Environmental > Aquatic > Freshwater > Lake | place: Crystal Bog, Wisconsin, USA | collected... | reverse complement strand
TAGAGCGTTCGGCGCGTGTGGCGGGCTATGAGTCGCAAATTTTAGCAGCCGTTGAAGCGGTTAATTATCGTCAAAAGCAAGTTCTCTTTCAGAAAATATCGCATCACTACCAAGGCAAGCTCAAAGGTCTTCGCCTCGCGTTGTGGGGCCTGGCGTTCAAGCCCGAAACCGATGATATGCGTGAAGCGCCTTCTCGGGTGCTGATGGAAGCGTTGTGGGCAGAAGGGGTCACCGTGAGAGCGTACGATCCAGTTGCTCAAGCGGAGACTCATCGCATCTATGGTGACCGGAGCGATTTGGAATATGCGGCCAGCATGGAAGAGGCGCTTGAAAACGCGGATGCGTTGGTCATCGTGACGGAGTGGAAAGAATTTAGAAGTCCGGATTACGATTATCTGAAGTCCAAGCTTAACAAAGCGGTGATTTTTGATGGGCGTAATTTATACGATCCAGCCTTTATGAAAAAACAGGGTTTCACCTACTACGCCATCGGACGCGGCGAACGCGCGTTTTGATTGATTCGTTCAGGAGAATAAACATGATTGTTGTGCCAGTGATTCTGTCGGGTGGTTCCGGTACACGTTTGTGGCCGTTGTCGCGGGAATTACACCCCAAGCAGTTCTTGCCGTTGGTCTCTGCGCACTCGATGCTGCAAGACACGGTGTTGCGTTTAAATGGCTTGGAGGCCAAAGCGCCCTTAGTTGTGTGTAATGAACAACATCGATTTATGGTGGCCGAACAGCTCCGACAGTTAAATGTAAAGCCCACCGCAATTGTTCTAGAGCCGGCCGCGCGGAATACGGCGCCGGCGGTTGCGCTCGCCGCGTTAGCGGCCCTAAAAGCGAATCCTCAGCAGGACGCCGTGATGATTTTGATTTTGCCGGCGGATCATCAGATCAATGAGCCGAAGGCGTTTGTGGAAGCGGTGAAAGTGGGGCTGAAAGCCGCCGCGGCGCATAAATTGGTGACCTTTGGTGTGGTGCCATCCGCGCCTGAGACCGGGTATGGTTACATTCAAAAAGGGGATGGTTTTCAGGAGGCGTTTAAGATAGCCAAATTTGTTGAAAAACCCACCCGCGAAAAGGCTCACGAGTACCTTGAGTCCAACAATTACCTCTGGAACAGCGGAATGTTCTTGTTCGAGGCGCGCACGTATTTAAATGAGCTGAAAAAATTTGAACCCAAAATGTTTGAGGCTTGTGAGGCTGCCTTTAATCAAGCCAGTTTAGATTTGGATTTCACGCGTGTCGATGCGCAAGCGTTTGAAGCGTGTCCTTCGAATTCGATCGACTATGCGGTTATGGAGAAAACCCAAGACGCGGTGGTGATCCCCCTGTCCGCGGGTTGGAGCGATGTTGGTTCATGGGCATCGCTGCGCGAGAGCTTGCCGCAGGACGAGCGCGGCAACGTGTGTCGCGGCGATGTGGTTATTGAGGACACCGATGGCTCCTATTTACACGCAGAGCATCGATTGGTGACCGCAGTAGGTTTGAAAGATCACGTCGTTGTGGAAACGCGTGACGCGGTCTTTGTCGCTCCAAATGATCGAGCTCAGGACGTTAAAGCGCTCGTGAATCAATTGAAATCTCAAAAGCGTTCTGAGGTGTCTTTGCATCGAGAAGTGGCGCGACCTTGGGGCAGTTATGATTCCATTGATTTCGGTGATCGCTTTCAAGTGAAGCGCTTAACCGTTAAGCCGGGCGCTCAACTGTCCTTGCAGATGCATCATCATCGAGCGGAGCACTGGATCGTGGTGTCCGGAACCGCACAAATCACCTGTGATGGAAAAGAATTTTTATTATCGGAAAATGAGTCGACCTATATTCCGGTTGGGGCGACTCATCGGATTGCCAATCCTGGAAAAGTTCCGCTGCACATTATTGAAGTGCAGTCGGGATCCTATTTGGGAGAGGACGATATTGTCCGTTTTGAAGACAACTACGGTCGTCAAGGAACACAGGGCTGAGGCTGGATCGTTTAGAAGAAGGATAATCTCAAGATGAACGCGATCACTGCATTTAAAGCGTATGACCTTCGGGGTCGAATTCCCACCGAATTAAACCCTGAAATTGCCTATCGGGTGGCGCGTGCAACGGCGCAGTTTTTAAATGCAAAATCGATGGTGGTCGGACGTGATATACGCTCCTCCAGCGATGAAATCGCCCAGGCGGTCATCCGTGGATTGACGGACTCCGGCGTCAACGTCATGGACATTGGCTTATGCGGCACCGAAGGCGTGTACTTTGCGACCAATGCGCTCAATGCGTCCGGTGGCATTATGGTGACCGCGAGCCACAATCCTCCGGATTACAACGGCATGAAATTCGTGCGCGAGGGATCGCGACCGATTTCCTCAGATAATGGTCTTAAAGACATCAAGGCGCTGGCCGAGGCCAATCAATTCCATCAACCCGCCGCTCAGGGCAAATCGGAGATGGTCGATATTTCTGAGAGCTATTTGAGGCATTTGCTGTCTTATGTCGATGTGAGCAAGTTGCGCCCATTGAAGATCGTTTGCCACGCGGGCAATGGTGGTGCGGGTTTAGTGGTTGATCAACTTGAAAAATTCTTACCGTTTGAGTTTATTAAAATTCATCACCAGCCAGACAGTTCATTTCCGAATGGCGTCCCGAATCCCATGATCGTCGCGAATCGACAGGTCGTCATCGATGCGATTAAAGAACACCACGCGGATATGGGCATTGCTTGGGATGGTGATTTTGACCGATGTTTCTTTTTTGATGAAACCGGAGTCTTCATCGAAGGGTACTATTTGGTGGGCTTGTTGGCCGAAGTGTTTTTAAAACGGGAGGGCGGGGCGCGTATTGTTCATGACCCTCGTTTAACCTGGAACACCATTGAGCGCGTAAAGGAACTCGGCGGTGAGGCCGTGCTGTGTAAATCTGGACATGCGTTCATCAAAGCCAAAATGCGCGAAGTGGATGCCGCGTACGGCGGCGAGATGAGCGCGCATCATTATTTTAGAGATTTTGCGTACTGCGATAGTGGCATGGTGCCGTGGCTGGTGATGGCGCAGGTCTTGAGTGAGGCCAGTGTTCCCTTTTCGGCGTTGATTCGGGACCGCATGGAACGTTTTCCCGCGAGTGGCGAAATCAATCAACGGATTCCGAACGCGGCGGCCGCTATTGAGGCGGTGTTGGCGCGCTATCAGGCCGAGGCGTTAACGGTGGATTGGACCGATGGGTTGTCGGTTGAACTGCCTCAGTGGCGGCTTAATTTGCGCAGTTCCAACACCGAACCGTTGCTGCGTTTGAACGTGGAATCGCGTGGGGACTCCGCCTTAATGCATCAAAAAACCAAAGAGATCTTGGATTTCTTGGCCAGCATGGGCGCTACCCCGGCTGATCATTAGTCCCTCGACGACACCGAGTCACCCTGCGCCCAGCCTGAGCGGTTGGGCGCACATGGGCGCGGGCAATTGGTATTGACTCATCCCGTTGGGTTATGGTGACGCTTTTGGAGCGAAATAAGTTTTAAATTATTGATTTTTATAATAATTATTAATTTTTCAACGGTCGAAAGACCGATCCGTTCAGACGAGTTCGCCGAAAAGTGCTTGGGGGGTGTACTTAGGCATATATCCTTAGTTGCGAATAAGAGTGATTCTCGTTTAAACTCGGAGGTATGGAAACTCAACACTCAATGCGGTCCCAGTCCAGCCCAGCGGTGGTTAGCTTGGCCAGTTTAGGCATTGATCAAGACGCCGTGGTTTGTGCCACTGCTCATCGCCGATTGTCGGAACTGGGCTTTACCCCCGGGACGCACGTGCGCGTGATCGCGAAGGCGTGGTTCCGAGGCCCGATTGCGGTGCGCGTGGGCAGCGATACCTTTGCTTTGCGTTGCCATGAAGCCCAGGATTTAATGGTCGCGCCGATAACGCCATGAACGAACTTTTTCCACCGGCACGAGTGGCCATGTTGGGCAGTCCCAACTGTGGAAAGAGCGCTTTGTTTAATTTGCTGACGGGTTCCACCCAAAAGATCGCCAATTACGCCGGGGTTACGGTTGAACGGAAAGTAGGGGCCCTCAAAGATTCGCGAGGCATGATTGAAATCATTGACTTGCCGGGTCTATATAGTCTAAATCCTCATTCGCCGGATGAGGCCATTACGGTGCAAGTGTTAAAAGGGGAGTTGCCGGGCGAGCGAGAGCCCGAGCGATTACTCGTGGTATTAGACGCGTCGCATTTAGAGCGACAATTACGGCTGTTAGCCGCTTTGGTCAACGTCCCCAAACCCATATTGGTGGCGTTGAATATGATGGATCGGGCACCGGCCCAGGTGAATGCCAAAAAGCTCAGTGAGGTCACAAGTCTTGAAGTCATCGAGACCATTGGTGTTCGAGCGGACGGTGCCGATGCGCTCAAACAACGGCTACGGGCCAGTTGTGACGCGCCTTTGTCTCCTCGCCAACCGCTGGCAGCGGACGCCGAGTCGATTTATTTGAATTGGATGGCCGCTTTAGAACTGTCGCCGCAGTTGGCCGTGACCCGATCGGAGCGAATTGATCGATGGGTTCTGCATCCCGTGTTTGGACCGCTGATATTGGCGCTGGTGTTGTTCTTGACCTTTCAGGCGGTGTTCAGCTGGGCCCAACCCTTTATGCACGTCATCAGCGCGGGATTGGGGCTGGTCAGTGATGTCATCACCCAGGGATTGCCGCCTGGACCAGTCCAGAGTTTGTTGGTCAATGGAATTTTAGCCGGTGCGGGGACGGTGCTGTTGTTTCTGCCGCAGATCTTGTTGCTGTTCGCATTTATTATTGTGCTCGAGGACTCGGGCTATTTGCCGCGAGCGGCATTCTTATTGGATCGACTCATGAGCGGCGTCGGGTTGTCCGGTCGGGCGTTTATTCCGTTGCTGTCGAGCTTTGCGTGCGCCATACCGGGGATTCTGGCCACTCGAACGATTCCGGATCAGCGCGATCGAACCATCACCATTCTGATTGCGCCGTTAATGACGTGTTCCGCACGTTTGCCCGTGTACGCCTTGCTCATCGGAGCCTTCATCCCACAAAAAGAGTTGATGTTTGGCATTAATCTTCAGGGGCTCGTCCTGTTTGTGTTGTATACCTTGGGGATTGTGGGGGCGTTTGCCATGGCATTCGTGTTCTCACGATTTCGACGCGTCAAAGCCTCTCAAGGGCTTGCGATGGAGCTGCCTTCCTACCATTGGCCCGTCCTGAGGCATGTGCTGTTGGGCCTATGGCAACGCACCTTGATCTTCATTAATCGAGTCGGGGGCACCATTTTATTGCTCATGGTGCTCGTTTGGTTTTTAAGTTCCTTCCCCTTGCCTCCCGACGGCGCGACTCGGGCTCCAATTGAATATTCCTTTGTAGGACAGATCGGTCAGTGGCTTTTGCCGATCTTTAAACCCATTGGTTTTGGTTGGCAAATTGTGGTGGCATTGATTCCTGGAATTGCGGCACGAGAAGTGGTCGTGGGCGTGCTGGGCACCGTCTACGCCTTAGGCGGGTCTGCAAGCGATTTGAGCGTCTCGTTGGCGCCAATGATTGCCCAATCCTGGTCATTGCCGACGGCGTTGGCGTTATTGGCGTGGTATGTGTATGCGCCGCAGTGTCTGTCGACGCTGGTGGTGGTTCGGCGCGAAACCAATTCCTTGAAAATGGCGTGGTTTTTGGCAGCGTATCAGTTTGTCTTAGCCTATGCAGCGGCCTTGGTCACCTACCGCTTGGCGATGGCGTGGTGGGGGGCGGCGTGATTGTGCAGTGGCTCATCGTCGGTGCGGTGTTGCTGATCAGCCTGGTGCTGTTGGCGCAGCGGCTCGTGCCGCTCGCACTTCGCATTAAATTGGCCCACCAGCTTCACGGCAAGGTCTCGGATCGCATTCGCATCTGGCTGGTTGGTCGCGTCGCCTGCGGTCAATGCGGCCCTAAACCGTGATTTAAGGCTGCGAGCCACAGGGTGTGGATCCACTCCGGCGCGTGAGGAACACGTCCGCACGTTTACAAATTTGAGCGTTTCCCAGAACTAAATGAGATGGTAGACCCAAGCCAAAATCGTTGCGCCGGCAATAATTCGATAGATTGCAAACCATTTAAATCCATGGCGGCTGATAAAACCAATTAGGCCTCGCACCACAATGAGAGCGGAAACAAACGCCACTACAAAACCAATGCCAATGAGCGTCCATTGCGAGTTGACGATGTCGTGACGCGCTTTCCATAAATCCAAAACGGTGGCGCCCGCCATAGTGGGAATGGCAAGAAAAAAACTAAATTCGGTTGCGGTGGTGCGTGCTACGCCCAATAATAAGGCGCCAATAATCGTCGCGCCGGAGCGCGATGTGCCTGGAATCATGGCCAAACACTGAAACAGACCAATTTTGAGTGCAGACAGCTTCGGCAAATCCTCCGTCCGTTCAAAGCGCGGGACTGGCGCAACCCGTTCGACGATTAATATGACCACGCCACCCACTAAAAATGCCCACCCCACCACCGTGGTGGAGAACAAGACACTTTTTATAAAATCATGAGCGATCAAACCGATGACTACGGCCGGCGCGAAGGCTAAAAAGACGTTGATGACAAATTGTCGACTCGTCGCGTCGCTTTTTAAAGTGGCAAGAATGTGCGTAAACTTATGCCGATACAACCAGACGACTGCCAAAATGGCGCCCAGTTGAATGACGACGTCAAACAACTTTGAGAAGCTGTCGTCAAAATGCAACAGATCACCGAGTACGATTAAATGACCCGTGGAAGAGATGGGTAAAAATTCGGTGATGCCTTCCAATAACCCCAGCAGCACTGCATTGATCCATTGCTCCACCACGCTCTCCTCGTATCGTTGAACCGCGTCGTTCGTTGCGGCATGGCGCGTATCCTACCACTGCGCAGGGGGGAGGTCTTCTTGAAGAGACTGCCGGATTTGGCAAACCGTCGAGTAGGCGATCGCATTCCTCCCCATCCGGTCAAGCCACGTTCGGCCAATGCCGGCTAGGCGCTCGCGTGCGTCGAGCCGGTCCTCCGCGTTAAGGCGGATGGCAAAATTAGCACCGTTTGGGCCACATTCAGTTGAAAAAAGTAATTAAAAAATGATATTATTTCACTGTAAACTTTGCGCGGATTTCGAAAATTGACCCCGTTTAACCCCCAAAACGTTCCGATTTTATTGCGATCGCCCAATTTTGGTGATCACCCGGTAATCCTCGAAGGGGAGACATCGGGTGATCGTCCGGTTGAGGGGCTGTGGTCGGCGTGGACCTTTGCCTGGCGCAACTATCAGGCGCGAGAGCCTCGATTTTTACGGCGCTTCAAATTTTTAGTGCGAACCCTTTGGTTGGCGCCTTGGTCGCTCAAGTGGTACCAAGAACTCGCGCGTGTCCCCGAAGCGACCCTCAATCCACAACCGCGCGAGTTTCTGAGTCGGTTGTGTCAGGTGCATCGGCCGTATTACGACGTTCGCCTCAATGTGCGTGAGCGTTTATTGCTCCTGGTCTCTAATCGCCGTTGCCTGAACGCTCGATTTCAAAGGAGCGTTTTAAGGCGCTTGGAGCGAGGGGAACACCTGTTACTGGCAACGCTGAACGGCAAAGCGGCCGGTTATCAAGTGGTTCTGTCCTTTGGGCAATCTCCGCGTGAGGGCTCAATGATGCTGACGCTTAAAAATGAGCGCGGCTTAATCGTTCGAGCGTCTTTAACGTTGTCTCAAGACGTCAACGGCATGAGCTTGCTCATTGGGTGTGTGCAGTCCATTGATGATCAACCGAAGGAGCAGTTGAAGCAAGTCACCAAGGACCTCGAGGGCATTCAGCCGCGACTGCTGCTGGTACAAGCGATTCGGTTATTTGCCCATCAAATCGGCGTGGCTCGATTAGAAGGGGTGGCAACCAAACATCATCCCTATTCGAGTGGCCGTTACCATCGTCGCCGGCTTCTCAAAGTGCGATTTGAACCATTGTGGGAGTTGGTCGGCGGGTGTGTAAATTTGCAAGGCAACTTCGACCTGCCTTTGCATAAATCGGCGAAGAGCATTGCTGAGGTGGCCTCCTCAAAGCGGGCTCAATGGCGTCGCCAGCAAGTCATCTACGCTGCACTTCAATCGGCGGTGTCTGCGACGATGTCCGGATTGCAGCAAGGTTCGTATAAATAGCCTGCCAATGCTCCAAAAGCGCGTGTCATTCAACGCCGCCAGGGCCGGCGTTTAACCCGATCCGAACTTAAGATAAGAGCACTCAATGACTATTCCTTGTATGATCTCCCCATTGGAACTAGGGTTTGAGGATGAAACTCAATACGGGTTTAGACTTAGTCGAGATGCAAGCGCTGATGGCCGTGGTGGAGACGGGGAGTGTTTCCATTGCGGCTAATCGTTTAGGCGTTACCAAATCCGTAGTCTCCAAACGCATCAGCGAGTTGGAAAAAAAGCTTCACGTTGAGCTGTTTCGACGCCTCCCCCGTAAAATGTTGGTCACGGACACGGGTCAGCGCCTTTATGAGCGAGTGCGGCAGATCCTCACCGAACTGCAAGCGGCTGCAGACGAGGTTCGAGGTGGTGAACAACGGATACAAGGGCAATTGCGAATTGCCGCTCCGATCAGCTTTGGTGTGCGTTATTTGGGGGCAGTTTTAGCGCCAGTGCTCAAACAACACCCCACTCTTGAGGTGGCCATCGATTTGGATGATCGCTCGGTGGACCTGCTGGGAAATGGCTATGACTTAGGCGTGCGGGTTGGGCAAAGCTCGACACCGTCCTTGATTCAACGTCGTTTGACGACCATTGAATTGTGGATCTGTGCCTCCCCAGAATATCTTAAAACCCCATGGCGTGCCCCGTTATATTGATGAGCTGCCCAATCACGTATGCGTGGGGTATGCGCATCTGGCCGGCGGTCAAGTGTGGAACTTTCAAACCAAGCGCGGTTTGAAGCCGGTACGAGTGCCGACACGATGGGTTGCCAATAACGGCGAGCTCATGCTGCTGGCCGCGGAACAGGGGCTGGGTTTGGTGATGTTGCCGGACTGTTTAGTCTCGGACGCGGTCTCTCAAGGCCGACTCAAGCGGGTGCTTGCGAAAGCCGAGGCAGTGCCGACATCGCTCAATGTGTTGTTCCCAAAAGACCGCCAAAAAAATCCAGCGGTGAGGTTGATTGTTGAGACGTTAGCAACCGCATTTGTAAAACCCTCCTGGCAGTCTAAACACAATTAGCCGCTCATCGAGTATCGTCCGTTCCAATATTAGGTGAGCAAATGCCGCGCGGTAAGTCTGGACGGTCTGGATCACGTGAGTCGGTTCTGCAAAACGTGACGAAGACTAGGCGTTCAGCGCTATTTGATGTGGTCTATGGCAAAATGATGGCTTGTTTATTAGTGACCATTTTCGGAGTCTATTGAATTGAGTACTACCAACCCACCTTGCCCAGTTTGTCGCTCAGAATTTACCTATGAAGATCGCACACTATGGGTGTGTCCCGAGTGTGCCCATGAATTTTCAAAAGAGTCCGCCGCCGGCAGTCCGTCGGGTGATCCTTCGGAAACGCCCAATAGCAGTGATGAAAAAAAGATTATCAGAGACTCCGTAGGGCAGCCACTCCAAGATGGAGACACCGTAACGGTTATTAAAGATCTCAAAGTGAAGGGATCGTCGACGGTGATTAAAGTGGGCACTAAGGTGCGTAACATCAAAATCGTCGATGGCGACCACGACATAGATTGTAAAATTGATGGCTTTGGCGCGATGGGTTTAAAATCTGAGTTTGTTAAAAAAGTCGTTTAGCGTAGGGTCGGTCGGACGCTCGGAAAATCTTGGCGGAGAAGACGGGGCGCTCGGATTCAAGCCCCCTGAGGCACTGAAGACGCGAAACGCTGCTCGGTTTCGCCCCTCGTGAAGGCTTTGGCGTTTAAACCACCAAGAAGGTGTAGCCTCTGTGCCGGAGGCTACACTCATTCCCATTCACCTGTTTTTAAAACTGCGTGGTTAAGGTAACTGCAAAACTGCGAGCCGCTAGGACACTCAACAGGTCCGCGCCCAGTGGATTCGCGCTAGAGCTTCCAGTGCTCGGAGAAGCAATTCCAACAATAGCGTGGCTGTTTCCCAGATTATTGACGGAAAGTTGCAGTTTGGTTTTAGCTTCCCACATAGCCGATTTGTCAAAGGTATAGTTGACGAACACGTTGCTGACCACAACGGGATCTAAGACAAAGGACGGGTTACCAGCTTTGTCGTTATTGTACATAGTGCCAACACGCTCGACCTGATAACTGGTCGACCAATGGGCGTTCTGATAGGTAAGGCCGCCTTTCTCAGTATCTTTGGCGGCGTTGGGAGCCCAAGCGCCAGTCGATAGCTTTACCGATCCCTGGGTACCATTGACATACAGGCTCAAGCCATGGCCTAAGCTTACATTGAGCTCGCCTTCGACCCCTTGGTTGGTTTCCGAGCCGCTGGCGATCCAGCCAACATTTCCGTTGGCGTCCGGCGCCGTTGCAATATAGGCCTGATCGAGCTTTTCTTGAAACACATCTACGGAACCATTAACTGTGCCGTTTGACCACACAAGACCCAATTGAGAGGTCTTCGCTTGCTGTGGCTTCGGAGCCGGAGATACTTGAGCGTTGGGCTTGTCGAAGATACTGGTGCTTGGGATTGCGTCTCCGTACACGTATTGCGCATAGGCAGTCAACGTCGGACTGATGCTCCAATGTGCGCTGAGCGATGGCAGCGTATCGCTGTAAGTGATGTCGTTTTTGATGTAGGGAGCTCCGCCTGTGATGACGAACGTCTTCGAATTGTACACGCCCCCCAATGGTCCCACGGCGCCGCCGTTGTCTTGGTCGTGAACGAAGTTCTGTTGATATTGAGCGTATTTGATTCCTGCGATTACGCTGAAAGCATCATTGAGCTTAAATTCGTGCTCGATAAATGGCTGCCAAGTCGTGGTGGTGTAATGCTCGCGAAAGTTGGGTGTGGCGACATCTACCCAAGTCTGTGGGTTGCTGGGAATTTGATAGCGGTAGCTTTGGGCGTAATCGAACCACACACCTGTGCGCAACTCTCCGAGTGGCGTTTTGAAATTAACTCTAAGAATGTCACCGACGGTGTCGTAGGAGTTTAATTTGTCCACAGCGCTGTTAACGCTAATTGAAGTTGCACTATTGTAATTCTGCTTATTGTGATAGGAGTATCGATACGCTTTCTCATCAAAACTCCACGTGTGATAATCCGCTGCTAAATCAACGTAGGTGAATGTCGTCGGAACGTCATAAAAGTTATAGCCAAAATAATTTGCTTTGGTGGGGTCGCCGCTCAATAGCGTTTGGTAATCACCCGATAAATATTGGGTTCGAGAAATCCCTTTGATTGACGGAGTGTTGGAGTTCAACTGTATAACGTCTTCGAACACAGTCAATTTTAAGGTGTCGGTCAGGTCTGACTCCAGTTTAAATGAGCCACCTTTTCGAGACTGAATGTTATAACTTTGATAGCCGTTTGAATTGAGCAAATGAATGTTTGCCATCAATCGGGTGTGGTGAGCATCGCCGGTTTCACCGGTTTGCGCTTCGACGTTATAAAGAGTGGTGTTCCAGTCCCCGGAAGAAACCGTTAAGGTGCCACTGGCGTCTTTGGAGAGAATTCTGGAGCGCAAATCAATCGTTCCACCGTAGGTTGCTTGTCCAATGGTGGATGCAGTTCCAGGGCTTCGGTCAACGACTGCGCCGCCAATGAATTGGGACGGGAAAAAAACCCACGAGTGGTGACTCACGCCATTCGTATCATTAAACGGGATGCCATCAAAGGTGATGTTAAAGTTTGAGTCATCCATGCCTCTCATGTAGATTTTGGTGTCGCCCAACGCCACACCATTGGGCGAGTAGCCATAGGTACCAGGGGTCATGCCCACAACCTGCGAGTAATCACCGATCGGCGAAATATAGTTGCGAATAAAGTTGTCATTAACAATCGATACAGGCTCAACAGCGTCCAAAGACACTTCTGAGGGGGCCGCCTCGACGGCAGGCCCGCGTACCACAATGGCTTTGCCGTTGACGATAATGGTGTCAACGTCATTACTGTTGTCTTCCGAGTAGGCGACCGGAATTAAAGTAGAGGCGCCTAAAACCAAGATGATGGCGCGGCTGAGGCGAGTGGAGACAATAGCCATAATGGATCCTTAGATACGGATTGAGGTGAGTTAGTGCCTTCAACTTTAAATAAAGGTCATTACATTTTTGAGAAAGATTTGTTGCACTTTCTTTTAAGCGAACATGCGATCGCATTTTTGAATGGGTTGATCAAGCGCTTCATTATCACTCGCTTGGTGTGTTATTTAGGCGGATTGATGGAAAGGTCGGTTTGCTTCATTCCGTCCAATGAGAAAGGTGACTCTCCTTTGAAAGATTTGTTACGAGATTAAGAAATTGCTGCCAGGTGACTTCATTGGATCGGATTGAGCGTGACGACAGTGCAGCTGTACAGGTGAGTTTAATTTCGTGGTTGCAGAGTAAAAATATCGCGGTGATTTTTTTCGATGGATTATTGGTTGTAATATTCTCGGTGAGCGCAGGGTTTAGCAGGGGAGTGCTACGCTTGTCTTATTGAAAGCCGGTGACGCGTTAATCGACGCATTAGTGTGTGCTGCCGTTGGCCGATTGTCGTCGTGCATTTCGATGGCTTTAGGATGGTGAATTGGCGTGCAGCAGTTGGCCTGGCAAATTGCGGTCTGTACCTACGGAACACGATGTATAGCGATTTCTCGTCGTTTTCCCTAGGGGGCTGCGCTGGTTTTTATCGCTCTCCTGACTTCCGCTTTGGATTGGACTATACTTAAATCCAACAACTTCTGTTATGCGGTCAGGCTATTGTGAAAAGATTATATATAGTCCTCGCGTCTGTGATCTTGATGGGGTGTTCGCCTGAGCCTGAAGTCATTCATGGCTATGTTGATGGCGAATACTTGTACATCGCCGCCACGACGTCCGGCGTGCTCCAGCAATTGGATGTTAGGCGCGGTCAATTCGTCGATCAATCCGCCACCTTGTTTAAATTGGATGACACCGAGCTTAAAGCGAGCTTGACGGCTGCGCAGTCGGATATCGCGCATTCCAAATATCAATTAAATAACTTAAAAAAAGGTCAACGACCAGAAGATATTGAAGTTCTATTAAAGGAACGTGACCAAGCGAACGCCGTTCTTGAAAACGCCGCATTGGAGTTAAATCGCGCCAAGCCGCTGTTGGCATCGAAGGCGCTGAGTCAATCCGAATTCGATAAATTGGAAATGGATTACCAATCCAGCCTTGCCAATTTAAAAGCACGCGACGCGCAAATCGCGGTCGCGCGTTTAGGCGCGCGGTCCGATGAAATTAATGCGCAAATCGCAAACGTGCAAATGAGTGAACAAAAATATATTCAAATACGAAAGCAGTTGACCGATGCTAATCCTCGCGCGCCGGCAAAAAGCTATGTCGAGAACACCTTTTTTCGTCCGGGGGAGTATGTGGCGGCTGGAAAGCCGGTAGTGAGTCTATTGCCGTCTGAGAATATCAAAGTCCGATTCTTCGTATCCCAGAAGCTGTTGCCCAGCATTCGGCATGGTCAACGCGTTAATATTAAGTGCGATGGATGTGAGCATCCCGTCGAAGCGACCGTGAGTTTTATTGCCTCTCAAGCGGAATTTACCCCACCGGTGATTTTCAGCAACAGCTCCCGTGAAAAACTCGTTTACATGATTGAGGCCATTCCCGATCAGCCTAATTTGAGCTTGCATCCAGGACAACCGGTGGATATTCAATTATTGCCCCCATGATGGAATCGAGCCTAGCCATTGATGTGCAGAATCTCCATAAATCCTTTGATGGTAAAAAGGTCGTGGACGACGTCTCGATCCAAGTGCCGCGAGGACAGATATATGGGTTTTTGGGGCCTAACGGAAGCGGCAAGACCACCACCATTCGGTTAATTTGCGGACTATTGACGCCGGACCAGGGGAGTGGCACGTGCCTGGGTTTAGACATCCGCCACAATGCGGAACGGATACGCCAACGCGTTGGCTATATGACGCAAAAATTCAGTTACTGGGAGGATTTGTCGATTCGAGAAAATTTGGCCTTTGTGGCAAATATGTATGATCTCGACCACATCGACGAACGTATTCATCAGTCGCTTGAAAATTTAGGTTTAGTGGAACGGCAGCACCAATTGGCCGGTACGCTCTCTGGGGGGTGGAAGCAGCGCTTGGCTCTGGCCGCGTGTATTTTGCATAACCCTGATTTGCTTTTGTTGGACGAGCCGACGGCCGGCGTGGATCCTCAGTCCCGACGTGAATTTTGGGATGAGATCCATCGCTTGGCGTCTCAAGGTCTGACGGTGCTGGTTAGCACCCATTACATGGATGAAGCGGAACGGTGTCATGCAATAATTTATATTGCGGATGGCAAAATTATGACCAAGGGCACTGTGTCAGAGGTGATTGCGCAAGCGGCGCTGGTAACGTGGATTGTGAGAGGCCCTGGGCTCATTCAACTTCAAAGTGAACTGCTGAAGCTTTCTGCGGTCGATCACGTCGCGCCGTTTGGGGACAGCCTGCACGTGAGCGGTGCACGGGAAAACGAGCTTGCTCGAGCATTGCATCCCTGGATGAATGATGAGCGGTTCCAATGGACTCGCGTTGAAGCGACGCTCGAAGACGCGTTCATTCACTACATGTTAAAAGCGCAAGCTGGCAGGGGCGGATGAACTCGCTTAGAAAATTTTCCGGACGTCGTATTTTAGCGATTTTAATAAAAGAATTTATTCAATTGCTAAGAGATCGGACGACGTTGGGAATGATCGTGGGAATTCCGATTATTCAGTTGCTGCTATTCGGATTCGCAATTAACTCGGACCCAAAGCACCTCCCCACTGCGGTCCTATCGCCGGATCACAGCATTTTCGCGCGCGATGTTGTCAGTGGACTTAAAAATTCAGATTATTTTGAAATAACTCGGGAGCCTGACTCTGTTGAAGAAGCAAAGGAGCTGCTGCAGCAGGGAAAGGTAATTTTTGTGGTGTCGATTCCGGATGGCTTTAGCCGGCAACTAATTCACGGCGACTCCCCAAGTCTGCTGATCGAAGCCGATGGCACCGATCCGATTGCGGTGGGTGGCGCGATTGCTGCGGTGGACGGTGCTCTCCGGCAGAGCTTCGAGAGAGATCTCAATGGGGTGTTGAATTCTACGCCGCCGCCGACACCGTCTTATACCGTCAATATTCAACGGCTATACAACCCCGAAGGGTTTAGTCGGTTCAACATCGTTCCGGGCTTGATTGCGGTTGTCCTGACTATGACGGGCGTTATGATGACGGCGTTATCACTTACTCGCGAGCGCGAGCGCGGTACCATGGAAAATTTGCTATCGATGCCAGTTCGGCCGATCGAAGTGATGATCGGAAAGATTGCTCCTTATGTATTAATCGGATATGTTCAAGCCACGATCATTATCCTGACAGCGCATTTTCTATTTGGGGTTCCAATATTCGGCAATTTACTATTGTTGGCGTTTGGGTTGTTGATTTTTATCGTGTGTAACTTGGCTTTGGGTTTCACTCTATCGGCGAAAGCCACCAACCAAATGCAGGCCATGCAGATGTCCACCTTTTTATTATTGCCATCAATTTTATTGTCGGGATTTATGTTTCCTTTTTTGGGAATGCCGCGGTGGGCTCAGATGCTTGGAAGTCTATTGCCCAGCACTTATTTTATTCGCATCGTTCGGGGCATAATGTTAAAAGGAAGCACGTTTTTAGAAATATGGCCCAACGTTTGGCCGCTGTTATGTTTTATGGTGGTCATTACGTTTATTGCGACACGCGTTTATCGTAAAACTCTCGATTAGTGATAGTGCGGTGGGATCCGATCGATCCATAGTGCTGAGTGCGTTGAGCCGAGCGGCTCAGCAAAGATGTGGTGCATGATGGTCTCGGGTTTATGGGGATGGATCACATAAAGGTTTTTCACGGTTGCCTCTCTATTCAGGGACTGCGGGTTTGGCGCGTGTGTACCACAGAGACCATTGTGTGAGCCCGACTCACGCATTGATTCGGGTTGGAAATCGGTGTGATTTGAGTGGAAACCGATAGTGCGGTAGGATGAACTCATCCGAGAATCGGTGCTGCACCGTCGTGCCCACTCGAACTTGGGACGATCAGGGAGTATCCACATGGACGACATTCACGTACACATTCGCGTTGATTTCAATGAGCGTTGCTCCATCGGCCCGGGGAAGATTAGTCTGTTGCAAAGCATTCAGGCGACGCGTTCGTTGTCTGAGTCCGCCCGTACGTTGGGCATGAGCTATCGGCGTGCCTGGTTGCTGGTTCACAACGTCAACGAGTCGTTTGATGAGCCAGCGGTGGATTTTAATGTCGGCGGCAAAGATGGGGGCGGGGCACAGATTACCGCGTTCGGCGAGCGGCTCATCGCGGTGTACCGTGATTTTGAGGCCAAGATTGAAAAGCTCAGCGCCAACACCTTCGTGGGTCTGAGGCCCAAATCCAAAGGACGCGGCTCGAACACGCCGTCCAAGCGCACGCTTCGCAAGCGCATCGCTACACCACTGTAAGGGTTAACAAAACACAGCCAGTCTTGTGCTCGCTTGGATATCGCTATATACTAGCGGATATAGCGACTATCCATACCGACCGCGCTCGCGGGCTTTCGGGCGGTGGTGCGCGCTGGTTGAATCCGTTCGGGTGGCAAAGGAAAAGGGCAATGCGCGGCGTCAAAATTGGCTTATTTATCGTGGGGTTATTGGCCCTGTCCGCCCTCATTACCCCAGTGCGTGCGGCAGACGCGCCAGCGGTGGATGGGATTCAACTTTACGGCAACGTGGATGTGGGCGTGGCCTATCAATCGGCGGGTGGAAAAGAGTCGGATTATTACGCGACCGGCATTTTTGCGACCGTTCAAAAATTTGATTATCAGTCGCAATTCGTGCTCAACGGCAACAATTGGTCGCAATCCCGAATCGGCTTGCGTGGTCAGGAACCGATCGCCGACGGACTCAATGCGGTGTTTCAACTGGAAACCTTGTTCAACCCCTTTTCGGGTCAGATTTCAGACAGCTTAAAAGCCTTGACGATTAACAACGGGGTCGCCGCAAACCAACAGACCTCGGCGGGAGATTCCAGCGTCGCGGGTCAGTTTTTCAACGGCGCGGCGGTGGTTGGCATTCAATCCACCCAAGCAGGCAGCTTAACCTTTGGGCGTCAAAAAGGAGTTCTGGCCGACGGCATCGATGCCTACGATCCGCTGTTGTCGTCGCAAGGGTTTTCGCCCATTGGTGGCCCCGGTACGGCGGCGGGGGGTGGCGATACTGAAAATCGACGTCTGGACGGCTCGGTTAAATACGAAGTCCGTGTTGACGGCGTGCACGTCGCAGCGCAGTATCAGCCCAAAAGTGGTTCAAAACCGGCGCCATCGCAAGCGTACGCGTTGGGCTATGCGCTCGGGGGATTCAAGGTCGATGGTTATCTTGCGATTAATCACGACGCCATCGCGGCGGCCGCTCTGAGTGCGTCGGCGGTGACCACGGTGAATAAGGTGTGTGCCGGCACCGCCGTCGCCAATTACGCCTGTGATCCCATCAATAAAGCCCTGGCGGGCACGATCTCGGACAACACCGCCTTCGCCCTGATGTCGCAATACACTACGGTGGATCACAGGAATGTGGTGTCTGCGGCCGTTGAGCAGATTCAATACCGTAATCCTTCGCAGCCGGTGAGTGCGGGGCAAGTGATTCTCAACAGCTACTTATTGGCGAGCGTTAATAACACCGCGTTCCCATCCGAGAAGCAATTGACGATTGCCTGGATTGGGAATAAGCACTCGTTCGGGCCGCGTGATGATCTGTATGCCGCGTTTTATCGGTACCACCAAAACCAATACGCAACGGCCGCGGCCACGCAAGCCGGGTGTGCCGCGAACAGCTACTCCAATAGCCTGTGCGCTGGGATCGAGAACTTTGTGTCGATCGCATACGTGCACCATTACGGAGCTCATTTGGATGGGTACGCGGGGGCCATTTGGTCTCAGGTGCAAGGGGGGCTGGCCAATGGCTTCACGGCCGCCACGTCGTCGGGCGTGTCAAACGCCACCTCCACCATTAACCCAACACTTGGCGTGAATTATAAATTCTAACCCCTCCCAAATGAACACGGGGTATTGCTGCGCACTCTGTTTTTATTGAGCCCTAATGGCATGCCATTAGGGCTTTAGATGCTCAATCCTTGTCTTAAGAAGGAAAAAATCGCGATTTTTCGGTGTGAGAATTGGTAATTCTGAACATGACCGATGCAGATCAAGTGCTTGGCTCCAGTTGTGAACTGGAGCACGATGAATACGATGCAGTATGCGCATTTAAAGAGGAAGCTCTTTCTTACGAAGACGCTACGGAAGCGCGTTAGGGCCAAGAAGTTACCCATAAAGCGGATTTTGAAGCCGGTGTTGCCACCGCGGTGACGCATATTTGCGTTAGCTTAAATTCAAAAGCGCGCGGGTTTCGCGTCTATGATCAACTGAGAAAGCCTCAAAAAAACGCTTAAATTGAGCGCTATAACCGTACGGCCGATATGAGTGCTCGCTTAGCACCACTTCGAATCACTCATCGAATCACTCACCGACGTGCGAGATTATGCAACAGAATGCTGGTGACGTTACAATAAACCACCGATTAGGGTGCTTTATGGTCTCACGCTCTGTCTATACACCCATTCTTTCCGCAGATCTCGCGGCAGTGCGCCAAAATACCCATGATCATTGGCGGCACGTTGGATGAGGTACGGGTTTTTTTTAGCGCCGAACAGAAGGTCATCGACGCTTACTCGTTTGAGGATGTCGCCGCGCGACTGGCGCGGGAGATGCGCATTGATTGCGATCCGAGCGATGTGGTTCAGTTTTATCGTCGCCTGATGCCAGATGCTTTACCGGCAGAGCTCTTTTACCGAGCCGTCACCGACAGTCGTTCCTGGCGAGGGGGCGTTATTGAAGCAGAGGCTCGGGCGTCTGCCGGCGCGCCCGCGTATGTGTATCAAGTCAATTTCGCTCCGAAACACAGTGCATTACGGGCCTGCCATATGGTGGACATTCCGCTGTGGTTTGGAACAACCGCTGTTCCTGATGCCTTATGTGGGAACAGTGAGGATGCTCAAAGAATATCGGCGCGGTTGAGGAACATGCTTCGTCAATTCGCCCTGACCGGTGATCCGAACTGCAGCAGGGACTTTAATTGGGTTCCGTATTCTCTTGACAATCGAGAAACATTGACGATTGATAATACGTTCAAAGTAGAGAATGATCCGCGACGGGATGCGAGACAATATTTTGAACGCTTTCCGTTTATACAGCGCGGCACGACGTGACCAGGCCTACAAGCAGCAAGAGTTCCAAAGAACTGGCCAAACCTTGACCTAGAACGGAAAGCGGTCTTGGCTTCGGGCGTGGCTTTTAAGTTAGAGCAGAACAGGGCAGAAATGGATTAGTACGCTGCTTTGGCGAATATTTTGGGCTTGGCGCATCTGGATCTACCTAAATAATTGAACCTGCAGAGACAACGATAATGGTTTTTATGAGTGCTCAATCCGATAGAGTTGTAGAGAATCGTTAATCAATTCGAAATATGGGGAATGCAGTTATCGATACTAAATTGATTAAAAAATTGGACCCCCTTGCGCGCCACTCGCGCGGGAAGGCGCGTAGTCATCGCAAGACACGTCACCGCCGGGCAGATTCACTGGTGCTGCCCCGGGATGATTCCTCCGAACCCGAATAAGGATTGACGCTCACGAGCGCACCGACAGGTTTGCGCTAGTCGATGTCGAACTAGAAAGAACAGGTCAGATCCTTGTTAACCAACATAAGACAGGGGCGGCCGGCAGCGTCTTCGAACTCGCCGAGGAGCAAACGGGCGGGCACCGCTGGCGGTACAACACCGTCGTCATCCTTGCTCGCCGGCGCCGGCCTCAGCCAACGCGTTCTGTCGTGGGTTTGCAGCGACGGTGCACGTCCGAGTAGAGATCGACGCTGGTGTTGCGCAACTGCACAAGCATCGGCGCGAGCGTGACGAGCTGTGCATTGAGTCGCTGAATCAATTCAAATGTCCTTGTCTGGCGGCCGCAAGGTGAGACGCACTGTCGCCACGTGCGCTGGCGTGCCAAGCGTCGGTGTGCCAGTAAAAACCATCAGACCTTATTCCATTCTGGGGCCTAGAATCGCAGCCTGATCCAATAGGATTATCAAGCAACGCTCCGAAAGCAAGCGCTTAGATTGTAGCTAAGCGCTGTTTAAGGCAACACCACAGGCGGCTCAGTGCTTACCAAACTGCGTCGTCCATTGCACATAGACGGCGCGTCCGATTGAGTCAAACCACCTTGACGCATAATACGGGTACGAACTCCAGCTGGGATCGGTCTGAGGTTTTTGGTCAAATAAGTTGTTAACCACAAACGTTAGCGAGGATGTCGCACCGATGTCGACGTGCATGGAGCCATTAAACTTGTTGGTGGGCGACAGTCGCTCGGTGCCGTCGTAATTTGGCAAACCACCCAGTCGCGTACCAAACAACGTGGTCGTGACTTTACCCAGCGTCCACGTAACCGAATAGGAAGCTTTGTAGCGCGGGATCACATAGTAGTAGTAATCCGTGAGTTCGTTATCGACCTCATCACCGGCGTGCAATTGGATCGTGTGGGTTAAGACATCGGTCAATGAACCCTTGAGTTCGAACCGCCCGAGGCGACCTGCTCCGAAGCCATAGCGTGCTCCCACATCAATACCCGATGTACTTTCGATTGCCGCGTTAATCGGTAGCACGAGTACCGAGGTGATTTGATTTGGGTTGCTAAACGCATTGGCGGGATTACGCACCACTTGTCCAAGCACCTGTTGACACAGTGCCGACTGGCTGTCCACCGTCGCGCCACTGGTTGTAGTCCCAATGCGGCAATCGGCCTCTTGGCGCAAAATCGTATCGGAACTTTGTAGCGTGACCTCGTTTTTGAGTGCGATGTGGTAGTAATCCGCTGACAGTTCAAGGTTACGCACGGGGGCCCAAACTAAGCCTGCTGTCAGCGACTGACTGGTCTCGTCTTTTAATGACGGATTGCCGATAGAGCGTCCATTGAAGCTCACGTCGCCGAGACTGCAGTTGTTCGTGTAATCCGGCCCGCTGCCTGGCTCATTGAGCCGACACAGGTAATAGTCGGTACCGCCGGAACTCGAATTACTCAACCCCGCATTCAGGTAAGCCAGATCGGGGGCCCGAAAGCCCGTGCCAAATGAACTGCGCAACAGCAACGAACGCCATGGACGGTATTCGAGGCCCGCCGAGTACGTCAGCTTACTGCTTGAGGTGTCGCCGTAACTATACCGATCAAACCGCGTGGCCGCACTGAGCATGACCTGCTCCAGTACGGGTACTTTGACCTCCGCACCCAGGCCAGCATGGCTGCGCGAGCCGCTCGCGGCGGCATTACCCAGGCTGTAATAGCCGCCAGTGAGCGTTAAGGGATCGACTTGCATATCCAACGTTTGCCGCCCCGTCTCGGCGATTAATGCAATACCAACCGGTCCGGCCGGCAGGGTTACGAGGCGGTCGTTATTAACGAGCACGGTAAGGCTATTTTGACGCGCCGTGTCGCTGTCCGTGGAGTTACGCACAAAGGATTTAAACTGCGTAGTCGTGAGCGGTGTATAGAGTAAGCTAACTGGGGCGTTATAAATGGGTAAACCAGTATCGTTATCGACACCCAACTGTGGACCGAGGTAGTAGTTCTGGATCGCTGTTTCCAGTATGGCTGGCTCTTCGCTCACGAGCGTGTTTTGTGAGTAGTTAAGCCCAAGCTCATAACGCCAATGCGACTCTCCTATCGCTCCCTTGATGCCACCGTTTAAGGTGAACGAGCGGCCATAGTTGCGAATCATCGCCGTATCAAGGCCACCGTTCTCTTCATAGGTGAAATATTTACGCTGCCATTGCTCGATGAGGCCCGTGGCTTGATTCAAAAACGGCGTGTCGACAGTGCGACCATTGAGGACGTAGCTGGAGGACCACTGCAATGGGGTATTATAGAGTTCCTGACGCGACCCACCCGCCATCAAGTCCAAGAACAGTTCGGTGGAATCGTTGACGCGATAATTAATTGTTCCATAGAGAGTTGCGGCTTTTTTACCGTTCTGCAAAGTTCCGTAACCCACGTCATAATAGCTGCCACAATAGTTGCCGTAATTGTTGCGATAGGCGCTCACCACCGTTCCCTGGTCGAGCCCCGCCAATGCTGCACACGCACCCGCCGGTGGATCGTAGTAGTTTTCATCCTGGTCTTCGCGCACAAATACCGGGCTCGCGTACGGATTGGGGCTGCTGAGACGAGAGGCTGTATTGGGGCGCTGAAATGCCCACACGGGTTGTTCGTTAAGCACTTCGAGGGAGAATACCGCGTCGAGCCGGTCGGTTGAGAACCCACCAGAGAGCTCGAGGCGTTCGTTGGTTCCGCCTCCGTGCTGAGTCGTACCGCCCCGCAGATCCAGTGTCAGTCCGTCGGCCTTACGCTTCAATATGAAGTTGATCACGCCGGAGACCGCATCGGATCCATATATGGCAGAGGCGCTACCACTGAGCACCTCGATGCGATCGACCATCGATAAGGGTATTGACGAGATGTCGGTGAAGTTGCTGGTGCCGTTATACAGTTGTGGGTAATCGGCAATGCGCCGTCCGTTAACCAGTACGAGGGTGTGGTTGGGGCCGAGACCATGCAAATCAACCGCTTGCGCGCCCGGTGAAAAGCCGTCGGTGTTCTGGTTGTTATCCAAGGCGCCGAGGTTGCCGGTCAGCGCGGCCATGGCCTGGCTCACTGAGGTAAAACCACTATTACGCAGCTCATCACTGGAGATGCTGACAACTGGACTCGCGCCCTCGGTTTCAGTGCGGGGAATGTGGGAACCCGTGACGACGACGGACTCGAGGATGCCAGCCTCGCCAGCCGCGGGGCTTGGTCCATCGCTATTGGCTATAGCGACGGTTGAGACTGAAATGAGTGCGATAATTAAGCTATTTGACCGCTTCATGAATTCACATTCCTTGGGTTACGTTGTCGTTCTTTTGATGAATAGGCCATCATAAGGTCGGGTTTACTGCAAATGACGAACCTTGATTTTCTCTTATTATGGGTGTGAGAGTCAAGTGAGGGACGGCCTTCGCTTGCGTTAATACTCTAAACCGCCACCCATGCGTTGCGAGTCTCCTACCGCCAATTAAAACTTACTTACACGCGCCAATTGACGCATTTCCCAGGGCCTCTCGCCGCGGCGATGACTTGCGCGGGGCCCTGCATTTGAGTGGTGTTGGGCTCGATCGCAACAGAGGAAATCGTCTGCCACCGATTCAACGAGCGTAGCGCCAGGTCAATTTTATTGATCTGACCGATAGGCGGTGTTGCGCTAAATTTTTTGGCAAACTCTACAGCAAGATTACTCTCTGAAGTTTAAGTGGATTTCGGCTTAATTTTGCCGCTGATGAAGCAGCGGTCGCACCCGAAACGGCATGCTGTGAATCGATCGATCTGGAGTTTTTTAGGATAACCCCTAAGGCGGTAGATTGAATACGGATTCTTGCGATGTAATTCGGGTGGTTTCTAAAATTCTGTTGTCGCGGTAATGGGGAAGTATTTCGGCATTGGGCACTCGCCAGAGCGAGCCTGGCGTCAAAATTCCTGCCGAGGATTTATTGAGGTCAGTTGTACAGTCGAATTGGTTCTATTTATTAGTGGTGTCTAAAAACGCTTTATGCTTATTTTATGAGGTTAAAATAGTGGGCGGTACATGGTTTGAACCTCTGAATCCTGCCGTGTGAAGGGATCGAACGAAGCAATGGCGTTACAACTATACCGCAAGTCTACTAAAACTGTGTCTACCCTTGCGTGAATTCACCGTTGGTTCTAAATATTTTCTGAGAAGACAATCAACCTATTAAATATCCGTCTTTAAAATGAAACTCATGTTGAAATTTAATATTGGGTGGGTTAGCAAAATTGGGTATGACTAACCTCCAGTAAGCCAATAGGAGTGTAGTTGCATCCGATGCTCCTTTATTAAAATCATGTCTAAAATGTGCTTGTTCCTAAACGACGGGAACAGTCAACCAAATAGCCGAACAGTGCCTGCATAGATTATGGACTAGGCTTACGCCTGGGTTTAATGCGCTGCAAACGATTCTGTGTAAGTGCTCCGTCACAGTTCTGGCGCTGCAACACCGGCTTCTGAGTGCATCAGTGCCGCCAGAATCTGACTGTCGATGAATCTCGAACGTTTCAGGTAGAACGCCTCTTAGGTGGAATTTCTACATACTATTCAACTAGTTGGGTGAGGTCTTGCCTTAACGCAGTCAATCATCAAGGATCGTGAGGGTCCCTGAACTCCCCATCGCTGTTGCAATGGGGGATTATTGATTGACTGATGTGATTGAACATTTAGAGCATTTTGTGCACTTATTATTTGTGATGGTGTTGCATGAGCACCATCCGCAATGATTGCTATATATCAAGATTTCTTAATAAAACACATATAAATTCATCATTTTTTGCAGAAAGCAATTAAAAACATTTGCATCGGCCAATATTTTTTTAAGTGACTACTTATATAATCTCACCAGTGGCGCCACAACAGAGGTCAAAGACGTGACGTTGAAACGAGATTCTTGCCAACTGCCCGAGTTGATTCTTTTAGAAGGATTGGCAAAAGACACGGCGAATCCGCATTCAAAGGCACACTTTAATTCGGAAGTAGCCGTATCTAACACACCTGAGTCGAAGCGCCTAGGTTCGCAAGGACAGTCCGATCCCGTTAACGAACATTGCGCACTCCTTCGTGCTCATACAATCCGGTCGTATCCTAATGCTAAATTTTGCGTATGAACTGAGCTTGGGAGGTGTAACTTTTCTCACAAGAAGTACATTATGAACTTTAAAAAAACAGTCGCTGTGGTGTTAGCGGTTAGTGTGGCCTCTGCTGCGATTGTTACCTCAACAAGTGTTTTAGCGCTTTCGGACGGTAACGATGTCGCCAAGTCCAATTCTCAATGCACGGGGGTAGACTCGGGAGTCGTAGCTGGTGCTGGTGCGTCTGCAGCAGCGCATTGTTCCTTAGAGGCTGTTGGTTTGTCTGCCATCGCTTTTGCTGTGTTGGGTGGTGCGTTCACTAAATCTTATCCTTTATCACCTCCGTTAACATCAAGTTCGGGCAGCTCGAGTGGATCAAGCTCCGGCAGTTCAAGTGGTTCGAGTACTTCATCGTCTTCTAGCTCGGGTAGCTCAAGTGGGTCAAGCTCTGGCGGTTCAGGTAGCTC
>Ga0007881_1000247_pt1 | contig 26936 bp, 32 predicted proteins | sample CryBogCBH12Aug09_FD_70959 | JGI IMG/M metagenome (GOLD analysis project Ga0007881, IMG submission 70959) | Freshwater microbial communities from Crystal Bog, Wisconsin, USA - CBH12Aug09 | ecosystem: Environmental > Aquatic > Freshwater > Lake | place: Crystal Bog, Wisconsin, USA | collected... | reverse complement strand
GCGGTGGTGCTCTGGGCGCTGTTATTTGTGCCGGTGCGGTTGACGTATTGGGCGCTGGTGGTGTGGGTGGATAAGCGGCAAAACCGCTGGGAAGGACGTGAATTATGAGCCGGCCCAAACAGCCCGAGCTGGATCCGGTGGCAGCGCTGTATGAATTGCGCGCCTTTTGTGATCGGGTGAGCGACCTGGTGAGCCGGGCGGGTTTGTTGCGGGCGGGTTTGCAGTGTGTGTTGGCAAAGGCCGAGGTGCAGCAGGGGATTGATTATTTGGAAGCTTTGAATTTGCCGGCGGCGCCGTGCTTGAAAGCAGGTTATGAGCCTGCCACGGCGCTGTCCGGAGTTTGCGGGGTGGAGCAGCGGTTAGCTCGCCAGTCTCATAAACTGGAGGTCGCAGGTTCGAGTCCTGCCCCCGCAACCAATTAGGTTTTTATGCGTTACCAGTTTTTCCCAGTCCGTTGCCCCGTAGCGAGTCCCCGGGGTTCCGCCATGCAAATTCGCTCCGGTCGCGGTGACCGGGGCAACTGGCTGGGTTTTATTTTTCGGCAGTTAGGGCGCGGCCAGCAGAACCGTCGGAGTCGGCGGTTGCATTTTTGGCTGGGGATCTGCGGGCAGGTGCGGTGAGCGGTGATTTATTTTTAATTTTTATGCGTATTATTTCCAATTCTCCGGAAGCGACGTTGGCCGCCGTGCGGTTGCTTAGTGAAACGGCAACGACGGCGCCGCAGCGGCGCAATGTTTTTATCCCGGTGGTGGTGTCGCCGATTTCGCGCGAGCGGAAGGTGTATCACCCGTGGAAGCACGGGAGTTTTTCGGAATCGTGGCAGCAGTATTGAGGTAAACGTATGGCGACCACTGACATTTTGGAAGAGCAGTTTACCGTGCCGCAGTTGGCGGAGCGGTTGACGGTGGATGAATCCACGGTGTGGCGCTGGATTAACAAGGGCCATTTGAAGCCGGTGTATCGCCTGGGCCGCCGCGTGACGCGCGTGCCGGCCAGCGCGGTGAACCGGTTTTTATCGGCGCATGATATTACGCCGCGATGAGCAATCCCCGCAAAAAAATGCCGCCGGTTTTATCGCTGCTTGCCGATGCGGGTCAGCCCGGTTTGGCATTGCCGGATGAGGATGCGGTGTTAGTCCAAACGCTTGAAGCGGACGGGGATTATACGGCGGAGCGTTTATTCGCGCAGCGCCCGAAGGTTTATCGGCTGGTGGTGCAGCTATTGGCGCGGTGCTGGGGCACGCAGAAGATCAGCGACACGGTGCGGGCGACCGGCGACCGTTTATCCAAAAACACGGTGAAGGCGGTGCGTGCCCGCGAAGGCGGAACCATTGAAGCGGTTAAGGCCCAGTTAAGTGCCCGCAGCTTTGACTTGGCAGATCAGTCTTTTGAAGCGGCGAGCATTATCGTGGATGAAGTGATGAGTGACCCGCTGCGGCGCAAGAAGTTGACGGTGAAGGATGCGAGCGCGTTGGCAGTGATCGGCGGGATCGCGGTGCAGAACGGCCAGCTATTGACCGGTCAGCCGACCATCCGCGTGGAAGTGACCGAGGTGCCGAAGCCGGCCCACGATGATTTCAACGAGTATTTGAAGAGCTTGCCCAGCGCTAACCCGCCCACAACCCATTTGGTGGCGGAGACGGCGGGACAAAAAGAGGGCGAAAAAACGGGCGGCGCCCGGGCGGACGGGCCGGCGGCGCGAGCCGAGGGTGATCCGGGAGCGGTGGCGGCGGGAACTGATTTGCAATCAAAGGTTTGAACGCAGGAAACACAATGAAATCAATGCTTTTAACAATGTTGTTACCACGGCTGGCACCATGCGGCCATCCTTTCGGGAGTGTCCGGCCGGTCCTGTGCGACCAGGGGAGGGGGGGGTTGGCAGGGGTGGGTGCCGGGGGGGCCGAGGGCCGTCCCGTTGGCCACCGGAGAATTTTCGGCAAAGGAGGTGGTCTGTGAGCGAATTCCTGTATGGCGAAACGGAATTGGCGGAGGCGGCCGGGCTGGCGGCAAAACATTTTCAGCGCGCCCGCGTAAAAAATCTGCGGCAGGGCACGGACTGGGATCTGGTGGCGTTGCGGGTGTATTACACAAAAAACGCGACGGCCCGGGTGCTGGAGCTGGTGACGCAGCGGGCGGTGCCGGCGGCGGAGTTGACGGTGTTGCTGGAAAAAAGCCGGCTGACGGATCCCAAAAAAAACGGCGCCGCCGAAATCGAGGCGACGGTGAGCAAGTTCTATCTGAATCCCCGGTTGCTGGGGGTGAAGCTGCCGAACGGGGCGATGGTGAATTTGCGGGTGCGGGAGACAAAGAATTTTCGCCTGGGCATGGAAGTGCCCGTGCGCGCCACGGCCAGCGGCGGTTACGAGCTGGCCCGCAAGCTGCCCCGCTTCTGGGGTCGCTTCTAAACCGCCGACCAAAGATGAGGCGAGACAATAATTCTTGACTGTTTGAAACCATCCAAAGACATGCGTGTTGAACCTGAATTGCGGGACCATCCGAAGTATCTCCGGTTAAAAAAGATCGTGGGGGAAGGAGCCATGGAGTTCCTCGTGGCGATCTGGGGGCATTGCCAGAGCAACCAGCGCGGGGAGTTCTGGGCCGGGGCGGATGCGGATTATGTGGAGATGATTTGCCGCTGGGACGGCGAAGCGGGGGTGTTGTTTAAGGCGCTGGTGGAGTGCGGGCGACCGGGCTTCCTGGAGGCCGTGGACGGCGGCGTGGTGGTGCATGATTGGGCGGAAATGAATTCGCAAACCGTGCACAACTGGGCGCGAAACACCAATGGCCGCAAGGGGAAAAAGCCAACGGGAAGCCAACGGGAACCCGTGGGTTCCCCAATGCCTAACCGTACGGTTAAGGGGGGGTCAGTAGCTGGGTCAGAAGGTGATGGGGACGGAAGCCAACGGGAACCCGTGGGTTCCCCGATGCTTACCCCAACGGGAAGCCAGTGCGAACCCAATAAACTATCTGTCTATCCTTCTATCATTCCTTCTGGCTTGCCGGAGGTGGCGGGACCGGCGGCAAAGGGGTTGCGGTACGATCTGGCGGCGGGGGTGGTGGCGTGGCTGAACGAGTTGACGGGGGCGCAGTTTCGGGGGACGCACGCAGAACTGACGGCAATTGCCCAGTGTCTGCATTTGGTGGAGCAGGATGTGGACGGCGTTAAAAAAATGGTGCGCCGGCAGGTGACGCTGTGGAAGGACGATGCGAAGTCGGCGGCATGGTTGCGGCCGTTGACGCTATTCGACGATCAGAAGTTTGAAGGGTATTACGCGCAGCGCGATTTGCCGGTGCCGGCGACGGGGCGCGGTTTCGACCAGAAAAAACCGGGCGGCCCGGGGCGCGGCGAGTTGTTGCAGCAATTGACGCAGGCCCGGCAGATGGGCGACACCGGCGCCGTGGCGGAGCTGGAAAAACAACTGGCGACGTTGCCGGCGAATTAAAAAGGTTCAAACGTTCAAAGCAATTTTTTTTACCACCCATGACTCCCTCCGCCTCTGCCGATAAAAACGAGATTGACCGGTTGCCGCCGCATGATGACCAAGCGGAGCGGGCGGTGATTGGCTGTCTGTTGCAGGAACCGGCGGCGACGCTGACGGCGTGCGAAAACCAGTTTGCCGGGCAGAAGGTGTTTTACGCGCTGACGAATGACGCCATTTGGCAGGTCGGGGAATTCCTGATGCGCCGGGATAAGACGCTGGACTTGATCACGGTGCAGGCGGAATTAAAAACGCGCGGCCAGTTGGAGCAGGTAGGCGGCATTCCGTATCTGATGGAGTGCATGGACCTGGTGCCGAGCGCGGCGAACTTGCCACAATATCTGGCGATCGTCTGGGAAAAATTTCTGGCGCGCAAGCTGGTGCAGTTGAACACGGCGCAGGTGCAGGAAGTGCAGGACGCGAACGGGCTGACGGAAAGCAAGATTGCGAACATTGAGCAGCGCCATGCGGAGTGGCTGGCATTGCTGGGCCGGGGCCAGATCACGCCGAAAAACCTGTGCGCGCCGAACGAGTTTGACATGCAGTATTACGAGCAGTGGTTTGAGCGGAAGGATGACACGTTTGGGTTTGAATTGCCGTTCCCGTTCCCGCTGCGGTTGCGGCCGGCGGCGACGACGCTGATGACGGGCGACAACGGATCGGGCAAAAGCTCGATGCTGTGCCTGATAAGCCTGGTGGTGGGCAAGCAATTGCAGCCGGGAGAAAAGGTGGTGGTGGCCTCGATGGAAATGCCGCCGGAAGTGACGCTGTGGATTATGGCGCGGCAACTTTTGGGGCGCGGCAAGCTGGAGCGGACGGAGGGGAATATTGCGCTGATTGTTGCCGCCCTGGCGTGGCTGAATGAGCGGGTGTTGCTGTACAACTTTCTGGGGATCACGGACAAGCGCGAGCTGATGGCCACGTTTAATTACGCGGCGGCGCGGTGCCAGGGAAAATTCTTCATTATTGATAACATGATGAAAGTGGGCATTGCGGACGATGACTACGCGGAGCAAGGGTATTTTATCCAGCAAGTTTGCGATTTCGATTTGAAGCACAAGGTCCACACGGTGGTGGTGGTGCATGAAAACAAGGGGGACGGCAACACGAAGCAGAAAGTGCGCGGCAGCAAACAGTTGACGGACGCGGTGGATAACGTGGTCAAGATGCAGCGCAACGAGGCGAAGGCGGAAAAGCTGGAGGAACTGAAGGCCGAAGTGAAGGCGGGGATGCTGGGTAAAGAGGCGTACGAAGACAAGTTGCGGCAGCAACGGATGGTGTGGGATTCAAAATTTGTACTGTCCAAACAGCGTTGGCCGGGGAGCCAGCAGAACGCCAGCAAGTGGCTGTATTTTAACCACGAATCGTTGCAGTTCCACGAGGAGGCTAACCAGGCGCCGATTGATTATCGGCTGTGAATTTTTAGCCACCGAGGCACAGAGACACAGAGAAAATAATTTGCAGTTAAACCAAACAACCAAAAATAGAAAGACAAAAAATGAAACCACACCAAGAACGAGTAGTGGCTGAAAAGAACGAACTGGATGCGAAGCGCGAAAAGCTCACCGCATTTCTCGGCGGCGATGTGTGCCGCACGTTGGACAAAATGGAGCAATCTCGGCTCAACCGCCAACTCGAAGCGATGACTCTGTATTCAAACATATTAGGTGAACGTATCGCGGCCTTTGTGGCCTAACAACCAAACAACCAAAGGAAGAAAATGACTAAGATCCAAGAAGCCATTCAGCATTTGAATGGGGAAATCGCAAAATTAACCGTGGCCCGCGATGCGCTGGTGCAGATCGAGCCGGCACCAGCGCCTGATCCGAATCGTTGGTTTCCGCCGTTAAACACCGCGAAAGCCAAACCCAGTAAGCCGGTCAAGAAACCGGCCGGGACGGCAGTGACAGCGGCGCCGGTCAAACCGATAAAAGATTTGGCGGCGCCGGTGCAAGCCACCGAGGCGGGCCGGCTCGTACGGTATGCCGGCGATAAAACCGACAAGCCCAATACGATGGGGGGCGCGATGAAATATGTGATTGCGCAGTTGGGCAAGACCGTCACGCGGAAGGAATTGAAAGCCGCGATTGAGGCGGATGCGGATTGGGCCAAGATCCACGAAAACAGTCCGACGGCGTTTGCCAGTAACCTGCTTTATTGGTCCGCCAAAAACAAACTGAACGAGAAGGCAGATGGCTCGTATGACGTGGTGGATATGAGCTTTTAACCAGACAACCAGACAACACCAAAACACTCGCAACGATATGATTGAAGCATTACAACGCATTCCGCTGGCGGACATTATCCCCAGCAAAACGAAACCCCGCAAAACGTTTACCGGGCCGGATTGGCCGGAGTTTGTGGCGAACATCAAAGCTTATGGCGTGATCCAGCCCGGGGTGGCGCGCTTGATTACCTCGAATCCGTCCGGCAAAGCCTACGAGCTGGTCTGTGGCGAGCGGCGGTTGCGCGCGAGCCGGGAAGCCGGGTTGCCGGACATGCCGCTGGTGGTGCGGATTTTGACGGATGCCCAGGCGGTGGAGTTGCAGCAGATCGAAAACTTGCAGCGCGAAGATTTGAGCGTGCTGGAGGAGGCGCAAGGCTACGAAGATTGGTGCCAGGCGTTGCTGCAAGAACAAACGGCCAAAACGGTGGAAGATGCGGTGGCGATTATTTGCACGAAGATTAACAAGAAACGCAGTCACGTGTTTGGCCGGCGGGCGCTGTTGAAAGTGAGCGCGCCGGTGAAACAGGCGCTGGTGGCGGGCGAGCTGGAGCCGACCAAGGCGCAATTGATTGCGCAGGTGCCGGCGGCGGCCGACCAGGAGGAGTTGCTAAATGCGGCGCTGGGCAAGGGCGATTATGACCCGATGAGCTATCGGCAGTTGAAAGAGGAGATTGAAACCAATTACCGCATTTCGCTGACGGGCGCGCCGTTCAGTGTAAACGAAGTGTATAAGGGGCCGAAAGACATGTACCCCGGCGCGTGTGTGGCGTGTCCGCATCGCTCGGGCAATTTGCCGGAACCGAGCGGCAACCCGAACGTGTGCGGTCGCCCCGAATGTTTCCGGCTGAAATGTGACGCGGTGGCGGGCACGGCCTCGACGAAGTGCGCGGCGGTGTGGGACGAAAAGACGTGGAAACGAAACCGTTATTCCAATGACTATTTGCGGGCGGATGACACGTGCTACGAAGATGCCCAAGGCCGGTCGTGGGCCAAAGTACTGGGCGCGCACGCGCCGGTGCCGATCCTGGCCATGGGCCGCGAATTCAACAACAACGATCAGGAGCAATTGGGGTTGATCGCGTATTACCAGCGGGATGAGGTGTACAAGATCATCAAGGACAAGCAATTGATCAAGGCCAAGGAGAAGAACCACAAGCCGGATCCGGCCGAAGTCAAACGCCAGCAGGAACGGGCGGAACGGAAGGCCAAACAGGAGGCGGCCGAAAAGGCGTTGGAATTGCGCACGGGCACGATCATTGGGCAAGTGGTGGGGAATTTGCTGAAGCAATCGCCGGTGGATTTTTGGAGCAAACTGGCGGCCACGCTGGTAACGGTCGAGGATAGTTATAACGACTTGAAAGAAAGCCTGTTTATCCGGCGGGGTTTGCCGTTTGCCGACGACGGCAACAAAAACAACATCGCCACGCTCAACGCATACATTGCCCGGCAAACGACGGCGGACAAGCTGGCGGAGCTGGTGGTGGAAATAATTCTTTCGGTAGCGTCCACGTACACAAACGACCACGAACAGCAGCCGAGCGAATTGGCCCGGTTGCAGACGCTGTGGCTGGTGCCAGCGCCACCCAAACCGGCGACGGCGAACAAACCGGTCAAGGCGGCGCCCGCGAAGAAACTGCCGAAACTTAACCCGAAAACCAAGGCCAAGATTCTGGCCGCCCAAAAGGTGCGCTGGGCGAAGATCAAAGCCGCGGCCAAGAAAGGCGGTGCCAAATGAGTGCGATAAATCTGCAACCGTTTTGCGCGCGCAAATCTCAAATCCGGCCAAAAATGAATCAGCCGTGGAATATCGGCGAATTCACTTATGCCACAGACGGCCGGATTATGGTGCGGGTGCCGGCGTGCCCGGAATTTGCCAGCAATCCACCCATGACAGACGAAAAAACAATTGCCGAAATATGGGGTGTGTGGTCCCCGACGCAGGCGTTTCAAGCGCTGACCGGTTTGATTATTCCCACAACGAAAACCCAAAAATGTGAAGAGTGCAACGGGCTGGGCCGGTTTTGCGATTGCCCGGATTGTGGGGGTAACGGGGACAAATATTGTCGGACGTGCGATCACGTATCCGCGTGCAACCGGTGCCGGGGCCAAGGAAAAGTGGCCGAGATCGCGGGCGTGGCACTCAAGACGTGTGAAGATTGTGACGGGGTGGGGACGTATAAAGTGGGCAGTCCGACCCGCGTGGGCAATAAGAACATTAATTCCTTGTACCTGGAATTGATTGCGGGGTTGCCCGGGATTGAAATAGCGCCGGAAGCCACGGGGGAACTGGAGCCGTTGCATTTTAAGTTTGAGAGCGGCGCCGGGTTGATCATGCCAATGCGTGTTTGAAACATGAAAACCGCATTACCCCCCCCCCCTATTGCCGCCGGTGGTCACGCCGGCCGGCGGCAAACGGAAGCGCGTGCGGCGGTCGTTTGGCCGGATCACGCGCGAGATTGACGGTGTGGAATGGACGTTCACGTTGCAAGCGGACGGGGTGTACGCGCACAAGAAACACTCCAGACGTTCGGAGCAAAGCAGTTATCACGATTTGTTAGCGACGGTCTTAAAACAGAAAACCTTGAATCTCATTTAACGAAAGCGAGTTATGCCAAAACCGAAAACCGATAGTGAATTATTGATGGTGGCTTACGAAAAGACGGGCGCCGCGCACGCGGCGATCCACGGCATTTTTGACGTGGGCACGAAGCAGCCGGTGCCGGCGGCGCTGTTTGTGGAGTTGCGCAACCTGTTGCTGGCGGCCCAAGTGGCGGCGCAGGAACTGGAACGGCGCGCGGCGGGATGTGAACCGGCGAAAATGGGTGACTAAAAAATTCTTTGGCCACCGAGGCACAGAGGCACAGAGGACAAACATTATGGCAAAGCCGTTTATTCCGACGCCGCATCCGGTGCTGGGGCTGCCGTCAGTGACGCAGGCCATGGCGATGGGGCAACGCGCCTGGGAGGAAGCAATGGTCCGCCGGGAGCGGATCATTGCGGAGGAGAAGGCGGATCCGTTCGGGCATTTGTGGCAACCGCCGATCTGGCGGGTGTGCGATGCGTTGTGCGGGTTTCCCTGGGTGGACGCAGCGTGGGCGGAACAGATGCGGCGCCATTTGCAGTTTGATAAGCCGGTGCGGATCTTGCTGATTTTGGGCGGCAACCGCGCCGGCAAAACCCAGTACGCGGCAAATCGTACGATGCGGGTGTTGTTCCACTATGTGGCGGCCCGGGCGTGGGCCTTGCATTCCACGTTGCCGATGAGTCGGCAATATCAGCAACCGCTGTTTTACGATTACTTGCCGCCGCATTTGAAGGCCGCCGATATTAAGGGGAAGACGGCATATATCGCGTACAAACAGAAAACGGGTTTCTCCGAGGAGCAGTTTGTGTTGCCGCCGCAGGAAACGGGCGTGCGGGGCGCGAGCTGCGAGTTTAAGGCGTATGAGCAGGAGATCGGCACGATTGAAGGCGGTAACTTGCGGATTGTCTGGCCGGATGAATTGGTGCCGAGCGAATGGGTGGAGACGCTGGAGTTGCGCGTGGCGGAACTGAATGGCTGGGTCGTGATCACGTTCACGCCGGTGGAGGGTTATACGGAGACGGTGCGGTTGATGTGTGACGGGGCGGAGACGGTAAAGGAAAGCGTGGCGTTTTTGTGTCCGAATGACGAAGGCCCGCCGGACCCGGCCCGGGCGCTGGGGTTGACGCCGGAAGAATACGAAGAGGTGCAGTTGGCGGAACGCGAGGGGCGGGCGGCGATGTGTCCGCAAAGCCGGCCGGAAAATTGCGAAGCGTGGCTGACGGGGGAGCCAAGCCAGTTGGCGGTGCCGGCGGGCCGGGTGTTTAAGCGCGTGCCCCGGGTGTTGAAAAGTGCGGACCCGGAAGGGAAGCGCGCCGTGGTGTTTTTCCATTCGGCAGACAACCCGTATGGCAACCCAAAAAATATTTGGAAAACGATTTCGAGCAAGCCGGAAGCGTTTATTCAAGAACGGTTTTATGGAATTGCCAAGAAGACGATGGCGGCGCGGTTCAAGAAGTTTAACCGCAACGTACACGTGGTGGCGCCGGACGCGATCCCGAAGGACGGGACGAATTATCAAATTGTGGATCCGTGCAACGGCCGGAACTTTTTTATGAAGTGGTACCGGGTGACGCCGGATGCGGTGTATCTGTACCGCGAATGGCCGGGGAATTATGTGATCCCGGGGATCGGCTTGCCGGGGCCGTGGGCGTTGCCGAGCGGCAAACATCCGGACGGCAAACGCGGGCCGGCGCAAACGCCGTTCGGCTGGGGTTTGCGGCGGTACAAGGAAGAGATCATGCGGCTGGAGGGGTGGCACGATTTGAAGAAGATGGAACGCGAGTTTGCCGGCATGAGCAAGGAGGAGCGCGAGGAATTTTTGGACGCGTTGAGCGAGGAGAACGGGGCGCGCGAAGTGATCCAAGAACGGCAGATTGATAGTCGGTTTGCCAGCACGCCACAGATGCAGAAGGATCGGCCGGTGACGCTGATTTCCGATTTTGCGGACATCAATGTTTTTTTCCAGCCGACGCCGGGCGATGACATTGACGAAGGGGTGCATTTGATCCAGAGCGCGCTGGATTATGACGAGGAGAAGCCGGTGGACTTTTTTAATAAGCCGAAGTTTTTTGTGAGCAGCGAGTGTGTGAACAGCATTTTTGCGCTGATGACATGGACGGGATTTACGAAGGAAGGCCGCCGTGCGATGGACGGGGCGTGCAAGGATCCAATTGATGATGACCGGTATTTCTTTTTGGGGGACCACAGTTACCTGGGCGGGCGGACGGAAGATGCGCCGGACGAATATGCGGGGGAAACCAGAAATTATTATTAAGCCACCGAGGCACAGAGACACAGAGATGAAAACGAAAATCACCAAGCGCATGACGGTAAAACTTACGAGCAAACCCGGCGGCGTCATTCACACGCTGGAAAGCCTGAAGTTTGGAATGGCGGCACAAATGAAATGCGGGGTGGTGCTGGCACAATGGCGGGACGCGGACAAGTCCGGGCGAGCCTGCAAACGTTGCGCCAAGCTGAAAAAATAAATTAGCAACCGAGGCACAGAGACACAGAGAAAAACGATATGAGTGAAAAAACTACTAACGATTCGATCAAAGACAAGTTTGCCGGGCTGGCGGAATTCAATGGCACGTTGCAACGCATGGTGTTCAAAGCCGAAAACGGGATGGTGATCGGCGCGGCCATTTTTGTGCTGGGGCCAATTGAAACCACCGAGATCCTCAATGCCGTGGCGGACGTGGAGGCTATGTGGGACGAACCGCCGCCGCAACCCCGAATCATTATTGAATCATGAGCCTGCCGTTTAAACTATATTTTCGCCGGGGCGAGGTGCGGGAGTTCTTTGGCTTTTCGGAGGAGGCCATGACGAAACTCATTCGCGCCGGCACGATCAAACCCACGTTTCTGAAGGGAGACAAGCAAGCGTATTTTGCTCGACAGGATTTGCTGAAGTTGCTTCCATCGGAACCAACGACGCCCGCACCCGCGGCGCCGCCCCGTCAGGCTTCCCACGCATCCGCTTCGATCGCAGGCAAAACCAAATCGCATTAACCATTTTCCAATTTTATGACAACAACCGAAATCAATGACATTAACACCAAGGTGGCCACGGTGGCCGGCGACGGCGGCAACGCGGCCGTGACGGATGACGAATTGCGCAAGTTCAAGGATGAAGTGGCGCAGATCAGCCGGGCGGCGGCGTACAACGTGAACGAGCGCCGGTTTGCGGCGGAGGAAACGCGGTTCACCATTTGGGAAGGGCAATCGCCGGACGGGCGCAAGCATGCCGACGCCCAGGACGGGCGCCCGGCGTTCCCGTTTGAAGGCGCGAGCGACGCGCGGATCCGGCTGGCGGATATGATTGTGAACGAGCGCGTACTGATTTTGACGGCGGCGGCGTTGCGCAATTTGCCGCGCGTAAAAGGGATGGAACTGACGAATGAGAGTCTGGGCCACAAACTGACGACGGTGCTGAAATGGGTGTTGAAAAACAAATTGGGCAGCGATTATTTCCGCGAGATTGTAAAGCTGGCGCAGTACCAAGAAGCCGACAGCCCGGCCGGGGCGGTGCTGGGCGTGTGGTGGGAACAGGAGACGGCGCTGGAGATGCAGGTGGTGACGACGCAACAACTGGCGGAACACCTGTTGCAAAACGGTTTGGACGCGCAGCGCGTGACGGAGCTGGAAGCGCAGTTGATGAATGAGGAGCACGACGCGGCCACGGCGGCGGCGTTGCAGGAATTGTTTCCGAATTTGAAGGACAAGCGCGCCAAGCAGGTGGTGAAGGATTTGCGGGCGACGGGGCAGGCGGAATGGCCCAGCCCGTATCTGCGGCTGGATCAGCCGGTGCTGTGCGCGTACCGGTTGTTTGAGGATTTTTTTATGCCGACGAACACCAGCAATTTGCAGCGGGGGCGCTGTTACTTTGTGCGCGAGTGGGTGGCGGAATGGGAGTTGCGCGAGCGGGCGGTGAGTGAGAATTACGATCCGGACTTTGTGACGGAAGTGCTGAAACACGAAGCGCAAAGCATGTTCCCGATGTATCGGCGAAACCCGACGCAGGGGGATTTTATGGTGATCAAACAGGAGGAAAGCAAAGATTCGTACCGGGGGTTGTACGAGATTGTGCACGTGTATTTCCGGGCGGTGAATGAGGATGACATTCCCGGTTTGTATTACCTGACGTTCCACGGGGAAGTGGAGTTCGCCGCGTACGAACGGCGGTTGCTGGATTTTAAGCACGGCAATTATCCGTTCACCTGGTTTGGCCGGGAGATTTTGGGCAGCCGGTTGCTGGACTCGCGCGGGGTGCCGGAACTGGTGGCCACGGAACAGTGGGGCATGAAATTGTTGGCGGATGCATTCAATGACAATGTGAGCCTGGCGACCGTGCCGCCGATCAAAGTGCCCCGGCGGCGCACGAAATTGGGTCTGGTAATCGGGCCACTCAAAGTGATTAAGGAGGATCGGCCGGGCGATGTTTCGTGGATGCAGCCGCCGCAATTTCCCCAGGGCAACGAGGTGCAGCAGGCGGAGATCCGCCGGCGCGTGGATGAATATTTCGGGCGCATCTCGCAGACGGTGGAGCCGGTGCTGACGCAGTTGCATCAAAACGGGATGGTGCTGCAATTTCTGGCGAGCTTGCAAGATGCGCTGGGCCAGTTGCTCCAGCTTATTCAGCAGTACATTCCGGACGAGGAACTGGCGTTGATCACGGGCGACGACCAGCAACCGATTGCCCGGAGCCGGGAAGAGATTCAAGGCAAGTTCAATGTGGAGCTGTCGTTTGATCCCCGCGATCTGGACATGAATTATCTGAAGGAAGTCATGGGATTGATCGGCCAGATTTTGACGTGGGACACGTTGAGCGTGATTCAGCGCGACAAGATTGTGCAATGGGTGCTGGGGGCGATCTCGCCGACGTTGGCCACGGAAACGTTGCGCAGCGCCGGCGACGCGCAAAAGAGCGAGGTGGAAGACGAGGAAAACAACTTCGCCAAGATTGCCGCCGGAGTGGAGCCGGAAATGGTGGCGGCGGGGCAAAACTTTCCGTTGCGGTTGCAAACCTTGCTGGGGATTGGCCAGAAGAATCCGGAAGCGTTTCAGAAATTGAATCCGACCAGCCAAAAAATTTTGATGGCCCGCATGGAGTATTTGCAGAACCAGGTGCAGCAGATCAAGAACGCGCAGATTGGCCGGCAGGTGGGCCAGCCGGCGCTGGGCGAACAGCCCACGGTGCCGGGCCAGATGCCCGGGCTATCGGCCGGAGCCGGCCCGCAACCATGAAATTTTTCACGCAAATAATCCGGAAAGCGTGGGCGCGTTGGTTAGCGCGCCGGGAAAAATTTCCCCGCTGCGGTCGAAGTCAGTAGTCCCAGCGATGCTGGGGCAAACAGCAACCACGGGCATGAGACGCGCGGCGGGGAATTTAAGCCACGAAAACAAAGGAGAGATGCCCGCCGGGAACACGGAAAGGGACAGCGATAAAATTATGAATCTGAAATTTTGGACGTGGGGCCCAGCGCCCCGGCCGGTACGAGCGGCCAACACGAAAGCGGTGACGGAAGCGGAATTAGCCGGCCGGTTTGCCAGTGCGCCGGATAATCCATTGTGGGAGGCCACGCTGACGTTGCTGGCGGAAAAGATTAACACCACCGCCACCGAGGCCGCCGACGAGCGGCTGACGGATCGGCAAGTGCTGTGGCGGATTGCCGGGGCCAGCGCGTTGATGGAATTTTTGGAAGATTTACAGGAGCGCGAACGGCAGGCCCGCCAGATGCAACAGGAACGGGAGCAAGAGAAAACGTGAAGCTTTTAATTTTCAGCGCGCCATTGCCAGCCGGACGGGCCAAGGGCAGCGGAGTTCAACCGGGTGCCCGATACTAACGGCGCGGCGCGGAGGCGTCGCGTTGCCGTCACGGACCGGGCGCGCTGATATTTTTTTACCGGCATAACTGACCTAAAAGCAACCGCAACCATCCGCAACCATCCGCAACCCGGACGCGGATGGTTGTTTTATTTAAGGGCCGGCGGGATAACGGAGGCGTCATGAAAACACGCATCTTACTTCTCGATCCCCAAGCCGCCGGTGGTGGCGGTGGTGGTGGCGCCGAAATGCTTACGGGCGACATCAATTTAGCCGATCCCGCGTTTGAACGGCTGGGCTTGCCCGCCAGCTTGCGCGAAACACCGCTGGCGAATGGAGCGCCCAAGAAAGAAGAAATTACCCCGGGCGCAACCAGCGCGGGGGCCGGCACGGAAACGCCGGAAGCGAAAGCCACACGGGAAGCGGCCGCCGCCGCCGCCGCCACGGCCGCCGCCGAATTGCAAGCCCGAGCGGAGGCTGCCGGGGTGACGGTGGAAGAGCAGGCCGCCGCCGAAGCCGCCGCCGCGACCGCCGAGACGGAACGGTTGACGGCCAAAGCCGCCGAACTGGGATTGACGGTGGAAGCGGTGCAAGCGCAGGAAGCCGCCGAGGCCGCGCAGAACCAACCGCCGGCCATGGACGACACCCAACGCGCCTATGTGGAAGCGTTGGTGGCGGAAAAGGATTCGGAAATTTCGAGCGCGCAACAAGCCAAGGAAGCCGCCGAGGCGGAAGCCGCAGCCTTGCGCACGCAACTGGAAACCACCAAACGCCCGCCGCTGGCGGTGATGGGTGTGCATCCGATCATGCTGGCGCAGACGCCGCAACAGATTGAAGAGCAGGATGCGCAGTATGCCGCGTTTGAAAAGTGGGCGGTGGAAAACTGGGACGGCTCGCCGGTGGTGGAAGCGCGGGGCGATCAGCCGGCGGTGCCGGCGTTTGACGCGGCGCAGATCCGGAAGCGGTACCAGGAAATCAAAGAATTGCGCACGAAGCTGGTGCCGCAAGCGCGGGCCGCGTTGACGGCCCGGGTGCAGATGACGGAAGCGGTGAAAACCGTGTACCCGGCATTGTTCGACTCCAAACGTACGGAGTCCAAAGTGGTGACCGCCATGCTGGGGAATTATCCCGAGCTGGAAGCGGTGATCCCGAATTTTCATTTGGTGGCGGGCGATGCGTTGCTGGGGGAAGCCTTGCGCAAAGTGCTGGCGGATCCGAAAAACAAATGCAACGCGCAAGCCAAGAATTTTCTGGCCACGGTGCCGGAGTTGAAAGGGTTGATTAATTTGCCCACGGCCCCGGCGGCGGGCGCCGCCAGTCCCCGCCCGTTGCCGGCCTTGAAAGGGGCGACCCCGAAAGCGCCGGGCAAGGCCCCCCGCCCCAGCGGTTCCCCGGCGGGCCGGGGGACGGTCCCCGGCAAAGGCACGACCCCGAATGTCAGCCCGCAAAACTTATCGGCTTTGAAAGCCGGCGGTTTATCCGAGCGCGACGCCCTGACGGAAATGATCAAGGGCACAAATTTACCCACCCTCGCCCAAAAAGAGTAACAACCAACAACAGAAAACAAAACTATGCCAAGCGCATTTGAAGCCGAACAAGTCGGCAAACGTCAGAGTTGGGCGAACATCATCGCCAACATTCAATCGCAGGCCACGCCGTTTTCCTCCATGGTGGAGAAACGCGCGAAGCCGAGCCAAGTCCTGCATTCCTGGCAGGTGAAGAAATATCCCGAAACCGGCCACGCGGGAGTGGTGGATGGTCTGGATGCCACGTCGTTCGACAGCAACCCCCGGGCGCTGATTCAGTGCAACGGGCAAAAGACCTGGCGCAAGCCGGGGGTGTCCGACTTTGCCGACGAGGCGGAGATTGTGGCGCTGGAGAAGGGCGAAATGGCGGAACAGATTGCCGACGCGCTGGTGGCGGTGAAATGGCAAATTGAAAAGCGTTGCCTTTCGGCCGAAGACACCAAGGCGGACAACGGCGCCACGGTGGGCAACGAAACGCGCGGCGCGTTTGCGTGGATCAATAGCAGCCTGCAATCGCTATATCCGGTCCCGACCGGCTACACCACGCCGGCGGCGCAGATCATCAGCAGCGGGCTGGCAAACTTTAACGAAGCGGCGTTTTTGGCGGCGTGCCGGAGCAGCTACAAACAGCGCAAAGGGCCGTTCAAAATGCACGCTTTTTTGGGCATTGACTTGAAAGCGGCGTTTTCCGATTTCACGAAATACGTGGACAACGTGACGGGCAAAACCCCGGTGCGCCAATTCAAACAGGACGGCGACAACAAGGAATTTGTGTTCACCGTGGACAAGCTGGTGTTGGACACCGGCGAAGTGGATTTGCACCCGAGCAGCTTTCTGTACACGGACAGCAAATCGGGCGCGGACACGGCGTACACGCACCGCAGCGGGATCGTGGTGGACATGGACATGGTGGGCCTCGCCTACACGCGCATGCCGCGAGTGGTGAAGTTGCCGTACCAGGGCGGCGGCCAGAAGGCCATTGTGGACGCGATCTTCCTCAACATGTTCGACAACGTGCTGGGGGCCATCGCCATTACGAACAACGCTTAATCCCGGATGTTCTAAACCGACGAAACGAAACCAAGGCTAATTATGACGATTCATCCTTTATTTGACGAAGAGCGCGCCACGCTGGGCGGCACGCACCGCATCATCCTGACGGCCGCCGATGTGGCGGCCGCCGGCGGGGCGAACAACACCGGCACGGTGGCGTTGACCACGTTTGCCAACAACACCGACGGCACGTACACGGCCAACAAGCAGATCAATCTGGTCGAGACGATGCTGGCGGTGCCGTTCAGCGGAACCGATGGCACGCTGGTATCCACGGCCCTGACCGTGGGCGACAGCGGCAATAACGCGCGGTTGTTGGCCAGCCAAGAGCTGAATGCGGCCAACACGCCGGTGTACGCCAAAGGCGGCGCGCTGGCGAGCAACGCGTTTTACGTGCCGACGGCGGCCACGACGTTCAATGCGTACTTTACCGGTACGGCGGCGAAAGCGTTGAACACGCTGACGGCGGGCGAAGTGCACTTGATTGTGGACATTATCGCCGGCCCCGTTCCGCAAGGCACGGGCCAAGCGGCGATGCCGCTGTAAACCAATCTGCCTGGTGAGTGCCAGGCCAGAGACGCGGATGCGTGGGTGGCCTGACGGCCGTGCGAGCGGTCGTCAGGTTTCCCCCGCGAACCGAAAACCAGTCCAAACGTTAAAAGCAAATACCACCCATGAAACCAGACACGTTGGAATACGGCGATTTAGGTTTGTGCCGGGAAACCGAGCGCGAAGTAAAAGAATTGCTGGGCCAATGGGAATTGAAACGCAAAGAGCTGGAGCTGGCAAAACTCCGCCAGAGTGTCAACGGCGAAGGTTTCCGCCGGACGTTTCGGGATGCGGAAGGCAACGGGGGCGAAGTCACCATGCGCATCCCGCCGTATCTGTATCACAAGCTGGGCAGTTATTACGGCTATGCCTGTTGGAATGATAACGATTTTTGCCGCAACGTTTTGAAACATTACCCGGAATGCCGGGTGGTGAGCCGTAGCAGTAACCCCACGATTGTCGTCCCGGATTATATCACCCACCGCAGCCGCAACAATTGAACCAAACAACCAAAACCAAAATCATCATGAAAAAAGTAATTAACCGTTTATTGACCGCCGCCATGGCCATGGCCGTATTTACCTTAGCCGCCCCGGTGGCAAAGGCGTATGGGCCGCAAGAAGTCACCGTACCGATTGCCGCCGCGTTGCAGAATATCACCAACCAAACCGTGTACACCAACAGCGGCACGTCGTTTCAGCCGTTTCAAGGCGTGCCGGCCCGGCTGGTGTTGACGGTGAGCACGCCGTACACCAACCAGATCACGCTGGGCTTTAACACCGCCAACGATCCGAACGGCACCAACTTCAGCACGGCCGCAACGTCGTTGCTGGCGACGTTCACGCCGATCACCAATTCATTTGCCGGCAGCCAGGTGTTGACCGCTTACCTGCCAAGCACGAATTTTGATGCGGTGGTGAAAGCGCGTTTGGACTACGCGACGAGCGCCACGCTGGGGGCGACGCTGCAAAGTTTGAAGTTGGAATGGAATTATTGACCGGGCGCGCAACCGACGAACCGGCCAACAGCCATGCGCACAGAAACGTTTCAAAGCGTGTTGCAAGCGGTGACGCGGGCGCTGGGGTATGACCCGGCCCGCGATCTTTCGCCGGCGCGCGCCGCGACGTTTTGCGGCTACATTAACCAGCGGATCAAAGAAGGCTGGAAATGGGATTTTTGGCCGGAGCTGATGGTGACGGAAGCCCGGTTGTACCGGGCGCCGTGGTTGAGCACGGAAGCGGTGACCGCCGGCACGGAGCGGTTTTATTATCCGGCCGGCAATTATTACCAGGCGTTGACGGCCAGCACGAATCAGCCGCCGGCCCTGGTGCAGGCGGACGGCAGTTACGTGGAGAATTCTGCGTACTGGGCGGCGAGCAGCGCCACGTACACCGGCCCGTGGTGGCAAACGGGAATGGCGTTCAATGTGGGCGACAAGGCCCAGAATCCCAATGACGGGCAAGTTTATCAATGCATTAGCGCGCACACCGCCGGGGCGACGTTTGATGCCACGAAGTTTGGCGTGCTGACGCCGTTCGACAAGTATGTGGCGTTTGACCAAGTGTTAGCCAATGGCACCAAACTGACGCCGATCGACGAAGTGGCGGGCGCGTACCGGCGCAACCCCAAAGTGTTCACCAACAACCCGGCGCCGTTGCCGAAAGTGATTAGCGACAAAGGGGTGCAGTTTGATTGGCGCGCGCCGGTGACGGTGTGGCTGAATTACCGGCTGCGGCCTTCGGTGTTTACCACCGCGCTTTTTTCCAGCACCACGGCGTACGCGGCCGGGGTGACGATTTACGATGCCAGCGGCACGGGCAATTGCTGGATCAGCGCCACGGCCACGACGGCCGGCGACACGCCGACGAGTGCGCCGAGCAAGTGGACGCTGGTACCCATGCCGGCGTTCTTGACCAGTTTTATCATTCGGGCGGTGATGAGTGATGCGTTGCGGGATCAGAAACAAACCGACCGGGCGGATGATGAGCTGAACAATGCGTATGCGGAATTGCAAGACTTGCAAGACCGCGTGCTGGCGGCCCAGGGGCAATATGATACGGCCAGCGCCGTGGTGTATGGCGGCGGGCCGGTGCCGAGTTTTAACAACACCGTTTCAATTGCAAACGTGACCCATTAAGAAAAAAAAGAAAAAGGAATATTTATGCAAGGCGCTTTCAAAATCGTGAATCACCTCCGGGCCATGCCGGAAGTGATTTCGCAGGAAGGATTGTTCACGCTGGCCAACACCGGGGACATTGAGCAGTTGACCACCAACAACAATATTTATTTTCAAAAGCTGTGGCTGTATCCCGGCAAAGCGGTGGCCAGCGGCAAGCTGACGGCCAACGCGGCGGCGATCTATTGCGGCAAAACGGGGCCGGCCTTTTCGTTTACACCCGGCCAATTGACGGCGGTGGGACCAACGGTGCAGGTGACGGCGCCGGCGCACGGCTTGCCCGAGGGCGCGAGTATTGCGGTGAGCGGCGTGACGCCGGCGGCGTACAACATTGCCCTGGTGCGGATCAGCGAGGTGACGCCGAACAGTTTTAGCTACGTGGTGCCGACGGCCCCGACCGGGCCGGCCACGGTGCTGGGCACGATTGCCCGCGTGCAGTATTTGCCGGACGTGTTAAACCCCAACGATTTGCCGATCAAGTTTGAATTGCCGCTGGGCCAAAAGATGCGGTTGAGCCAGATCATTGTAACCGGCAACGCCGGCGACGGGGTGTTTTTCCAATGTTCTTAAACCATGAAACCAAGTTTACGAATTCTCGCGGTAGGCGTGCTGGTACTGATTAGCGCACTGCAAACGTTTGGACAGGACCGGGCGCCGCAAGCGGCCAGCCAGGACGAAGTAAATGCGGGCCTAGTGAACACCAAAGCGGTTACGCCAGCCGGCTTGGCCGGGTGGCAACCTAAATGGAATCCTTATTCGCAGGGGCAGTTTGATCGTGCGCCCCGGGGAGTATCCATGTGGTTCGGCGGGATCGGGACGGCCTCGGAAACCAACTTGTGGGCGGTAGTGACCAACATGGTAGGGAATGGCATGGTGGCGAATGGCTATGATACGATCTTGATTGATGGCGGTTGTCCGAATGGCTGGGATAGCCCTTTTCCTTTTGTCACCAATGGCGTGCCGTACCCGGCTTTGACCAATGCCACCGGCTGGCTCGATTTCGATACCAATTATTTTCCGCACGGCGCGGCGTGGACGATCAGCATGATGCACAGCAACGGCATCAAGTGCATCCTCTATGCGTTCAATGCCGGGTACGGCAATGCCAATGGCAGCACGGGAGCGGGTACAAATGTATATGCCAACGCGCAACCGGGTTTGTTTGGCAGCGCGTATTATTACAATTGGCTGAGTAATGCCGTGGTGAATTGGAAGCTGGACGGCATTAAGGATGAAATTTCGGGGAACAATTACACCAACGGAATTGTCCAGCAGGCCATTATCGCCAAGGCGACGACGCGGACGCAGCGGCCGTTCTTCGTAAATGTTTCCGGTTCGACCAACGGGTATCAGCCTTACTATCGCGGCTTGTTTAATTCTTGGCGAATTGGGGTAGGCATTGCGGGGGACGTGTATTCGGTGAACACGTATTACACCTGGCTGGATAACACGCCCTTTTATGTAGCCGACAAAACCGCGTTCAACGACCTTGATGAATATGTGGCGGGCGATTGGTTTCAATATAATTGGAGCCTGATCCGCAACCGGCTGGCGATGGATAGCATGGCCAACGCGGCCATTCTGGTGGAGAGCGTGCCGGCGGTGGAAAAGAATAATCCGCTGGTGCACGCGACGTACTACGAAAATTACGATAACCCCGTAATTAACAGTGTGCAGGCGGATTTTACGAGCCGGGTGCAATTGGTAAGTTCCAATAGCGCCGGCGTGGTGACGTATCAGAAGTTGCTCAAGGATGGTACTTACGCGGTATGTTTGCAGAACCGTAATAGTTCGGTGACGAACACGGCCACGATTGGGCTGACGAATTTGTATCCGACTTTGTTCCCGCCGGTGGCGACGATTCACGATTGTTTTCTGAACGCGCCGATTGCCGTGGTGACGAACACTTACACGGCGACGATTGCCACCAATGATGTGGCGTGGTTCAAAGTAATCCCCGGAGTAGAGCAACCGTTTCCAAACGGAGCGAGTAATTATCTGGCCAATTTCCCGTGGAGTGCGGGGTACGCGCCGGGGCAATCGTTGGCGATTGGGGTGAACAATTTTGGCGGCGCTTACTTTGGATCGTTCGGCAAATTGCCCGCCCCGTTTCGCGGGAATAGCGCTTACCCGACGAATCAATCTTGTTTGCAGTTCGACGTGAACGTGACGAACAACTTTTCCTGGATCATCAATGGCAATGCCACGGCGTTGACGTTTGGCTTGATCGGTTGGATCGGCAACACGGATTGCAAGTTTTACGGCGATGGCACGTTGCTGGCGGATTACAACTGTGTGACGGCCGGCTATACCAATTACACGGTGAACCTAACGGGCGTGAACAAGCTGACGCTGGTGATGACCAATGCCAGTGAATCGTATTGTTATTTCGGGGACCCGATTGTTTATTGCCCGTACACCAAGCTCCAGCCGGGAGCCTTCACCGCTACCAACGCGCCGGCCAACGGGAACGCGCTACGGTACACCAACGGAGTTTTCTATTGGGGAAATTAATATGGACAACACCAACATTGGAAAAGTCGGCACGGCAACAACGGTAGCGGGCGCGGTGGTTTCGTTGGCCAACATTAACCAGGTGGTGCAGATCATCGCCGGGCTGGCGGCGATTGCTGTTGGCGTGGTGACCACCATTTATTACGTCCTGAAAATCCGCAAGCTCCGCCAAAAAAAAACCATCATGGAACCGGAATCGGATATTTGATTTCGCAGTAACAATAACAAAACAACACCAACTAATTAATATGAAAACAAACACGCTAAATACATTGATGAAATTACTCGTGGTCATTTGCTTTTTGCTGATGCTCGCGTGCGCGGCCACGGCTCAATCGGTGCCTACCAATGCCGCCCCGCAGCTTACGGCGGCGCAGTTGCAAAACCTCGATGGTGCTTTGCAAACGGTGTTCCCGCTGTTGCCGGCAAAAGTGCAGGGTTATTTGCTCGCGGCGCTGACGATCATCGGCGTGCTGGGAACCATTGGCCGGCTGGTGCATGGCACGCTATTTGGCGATGTACTGGCCTGGTTGCTGCCGAAGTTCACCCACGGTTTGGTCTTGGGCACGAACACGCCGGACCCGGCGAACATCACGAAGGGCGCGACGCAGTTAAGCGAAACCGCCAGCAAGCTTGGTTTGCTGGTGGCGCTGGGTTTGTGCGCGGTGTTCTTTACCGGGTGCAAGTCGCCCACGCAGGTAATCAATTTCTCGAAAGGTACCGGGCTGAATTTGAATCTGCCGCTGGGGTATAACGGTGCAAACATTGCCGAAATTAATCTGAAGATCGGGCAATTCTATTCCGCAACGGCGGTGCAGCCGGTGAACACCAACGCGGTGTATGTCCCGGCAATTGCGTTTGCCAGCGCCAGCGACGGCGCGGTGACGGCCCCGCAGATCGGCGCGACGAATTTTGCCAGTGTGACGGGGGGCGATAAGTTCACCGGCAGTATCGGCAGCGGGACGGGCAGTATTTCCAACCTCGTCGGCGCGACCAGCAGCAGCGGTAAGTAGTCCCGCCATGAACAATCAAACGCCATTTGGAAAGCGCGATGAAGGCTCTTTGCCGGATGGCGATTTGGCGTTTATTGGGGTGGAAGAGCGCACGGTGTTTGCCACGGCGGGGTATGTGAACCGCGCCAAGAATTGTCGGTTTCGGTATCAGCGCGCGGCCACGCGGGATGGCATTACCATTCTGCCGTGGGGCAAAGGCAATGGGTTGCAGCCGTGGACGGAAGTGTATGGCGGGTTTGTGTATGCGGATCCGAACGGCATCAATGAATATATCCTGGTGGCGGCGGATGGCGGCGTGTGGATGACGCGGCCGAATTCGCCGGCCCGCCAGATCCCGTTGCCGGCGGGCGTGACGTTGACGAAAGCCACGTTTAAGGCGTTCAAGCAAGCGAATGCCAGCATTGTGTTGCTCCGGGGTTTTTCGACCGATGGCAAATCGCTGTTGCCGTTGCAATTGGAAACGCTGGCGGATGGGAGTCCGGATTGGCAAACGGGGTTTCTGCCGATCGGGCAGGAAAACGTTTGGCCGGCCACCATGGCGGCGGCAACGAACCGGATTCAATTGGCGGCCAATAATTTGCTGACCGGGGATCCGGTGCAGTTGCAACCGGCGACGGCCGCGGCCAAGACGGTGAATGTGAGCCAGCTCACCCGGCAAAAGACGACGGCGACGGCGACAAGCGCGAACCACGGTTTGCGGGTGGGCCAGGTGGTGGCCATTACCGGCGCCACGCCCACGGCGTATAACGTGACCGCCACGGTGACGGCCGTGACGGCCAACACGTTTCAATTCTTGTTGCCGGCCGATCCGGGCGCCAATGCCACCGGCAGCATTGTGGCGACGTTGCGCAATCTCCCGGTGGGGCTGGTGGCGGGTCAAACGTATTACGTGTTGACCACGCCGAACGCGGATGAATTCACGATCGCGGCCACGCCGGGCGGCGACGCGGTGACGTGGAATACGGCGCCCACGGATACGGCGACGTACCCGATTGAAGTGACGGTGCTCGACGGCGCGTATCCCATTCCGGAAGCGGTGGAAGGCGTGTTTGCGCAAAACCGGTTGTTTTTGATTGATGGCAAAGACACGCTGGCGGTTTCGGACATCGGCGATTTTACCCGGTGGGTGCCGACGCAGAGCGAATTCCGCATCAATGCCGGCGATGCGTACACGCTGAAATACGTGTATCTGTTTAACGAAAGCACGTTGCTGACGTTTAAGAGCGGGAGCGTGAGCAAGGTGCTAGGCGTAACGGGCGATTTGAGCGGCGCCACCGGCCCGCTGAATGTGACGCAAGCGTACGGCATGGCGGCCCCGAGCGTGGCGGATATTGGCACGGATGTTTATTGGCTGAACAGTGAGCTGCGGATTACGAGTTTGAACCTGACGGAACTGAACAAGGAACAGGGCACCGACCAGGCGTTGAGCGATCCGTTGCTTTATACGTTTGGACGGATTAACCCGGGGTTGGCGGGGTTGGCACGCTTGACGGTGTTTGATGGTTATTTGCACGTGGCGTTGCCGCTCGATGACGCGTTGATTTTGGCACCGGATAATCTGGTGCCGGCGGGGGCGGTGTATGCGCCGCCGTACCCGGTGGGGTTTGTCAGTTACCAGGTGAACCTGGCCCCCGGCTGGTATCAATGGACGGCCGGCCCGGCCGATCAGCAATTATTGGCCAGCGTGGGCGGCAATGTTGCTACGTACAACGGCGACACGGTGTTTTATACGGACAGCTATGTGGTGGTGATTGCCCGGCTGGGCGTGACGGCGGGCACGGCAGTAGGCTCGCAATTGCAAGCGGTTGTAGTCCGCAACAGCAACACGGCGGTGGCGGTGTACGATTTTCTGAACAAAGCTTGGTGCGGGACGGATGAAAGTACGGTGACGTGTGTGGTGGATTGGCTGAAGTTTAATTACAACGGCAAACAGCAACTGGCGTTTATCGGGGCGGATGGTTATTTGCATTTGTACGCGGACGGGTACGAAGATGAAACGGTGGCGCCGGGAGATTTGTATGTGGACTTTTTTTGCGATGCGGCCAACACCACCACGTTGCCCAACGCCACGGACACGTTCAATATTCAAAGTTTGTATTTGCAGCAAAACCGTTCGTCCGCGGCCAACACCAATCCGCAGCCCGCCAATCCGGCGGTGTGGGGCATGTACTTGCCCAACCCGGGCGATAATTTGTGGCAGGATGCCAACGGGCAGGGCGGGTTGAATCCGGCCAGCACGCATCCGTGGTCCATTGGCACGTCCCCAAGCGTGTGCACGGTGACGCGAATTGCCGACGGCGTGCGGTTCACGCCCACCAACGGCGTGTTGCCCAGTTTCCAAATCAATGGCGTGGCGGTGCCGACCACCACGGGAATCGTGGTCGGTAACGGCGGGTGCATGACTTATTACTTTGACTGGCACACGGGGGATAATGCCGTGAGTTCCTTGCCCATTTTCAGTTGGATTCGGACGCGGGCCTTGCCGTGCAAAAGCTGGGCCAGTTACGCGCAGATCTATACGACGGGCGGCCGGCTCGACAGCAAACGGTACACGTGCGTGGCGTTGCATATCGCCACGTGGGATCCGAGTTATACGATTAACACGGTGACGCAAGGTGCCGAGGAGTTGACGGAATACCTGGCCAACGAAGGGCGGAATTACCTCAATTATTTCCAGCCGTTTGATGCGGCAGCGTGGAACCCGGACAATAGCAACGACGATTTCCATGCATCCAGCCGGGAAGATTATGCGTACCCGGAAACCGGGCTGGGCATTTACCTGGGCAGCGGCGTGAACTTTGATCAGATGCAGGAATACGTGCACCGCGTGCCGATCAGCGAGCACGGGTTGTTTGTGCAATTGGACGTGACGAACGCCAGCGGCCGGCTGGAGCTGGTGGCGGCCAGTTTGGAAGCGCAAACGAGCGATACGCAAACGGGACCGGACGCAAATTAACCTCGAAACGATTATGGCATTAACAGTCAATTTAACGGTGGGCCGGTTATTGAGCCGGAATGAAAAGCTGACCACGGCAAAATTCAATGCCGTGGTGAAAAGCGTGGTGATCAATATCACCGGCAGCGTGGCAAATTCGGATTTGGTGGCGGGGGCGGTGACGCCGGACAAGCTGACGATGGGCGCGTACTTTTTTGCGGCGGCCACGTATGACGGCAGCACCACTTACACGGCGGCGTATAGCCCGGTGTTGACGGGGTACACCGACGGGCTGGTGTTGGATTTTAAGGCGAACAGCGCCAACGTGGGCGCGAGTTTGTTTGACGCCGGCGGCGGGCCGTTGCCGCTGGTTAAATATGGCGGCACGCAGCCGTTAGATCCGGGCGACATTGCCGCAAATGGCAACGTGACGGTGCGGTACAATAGCACGCTGGTGGCGGGCGGATGCTGGGAAGTATTGAGCTTGCCGGCCCGGCCGCCGACGGTGACGCCGTTGCAACCGGCAAGTGCGTATCTGGCGGGGCACACGGGGCTGGTGCCGGCGGCGAAAGCCGGACAGCAAAATCTGTATTTGCGCGGCGATGCGACGTGGCAGGATCCGGTGGCGGCGGCCGTGGCGCAGACCAGTGCGGCCAATTGGGCGTACCCGGTGCTGCAACTGCAAAATTTCATTTGATTTTTCGACAACCAAACAACCAAACAACCAATAAAATATTATGGCAACACAAGCAAACTTTGCCGCCACGCCGCGCGTGGGCAGCAACAACATCAGCACCGCGTGCACGGACACGAGCAGCACGAACGGGATCACCTCGAAAGCGTTGATCTTTGCCGCCGGCACCAATGGCAGCCGGATTGACAGCGTGCAGATCAAAGGCGCGGTGGCGGAAGGCACCACGCAGGCGGCCGACAGCGTGCGGCTGTGGCTGTATGACGGCACCACCATTCACCCGTTCCGCGAGCAAATTGTGGCGGCGGGCAGCGGCAACGTTTCGACCACCGTGCCCAACGTGGAATACACGCTGGCGCT
>Ga0007881_1000240_pt1 | contig 27276 bp, 61 predicted proteins | sample CryBogCBH12Aug09_FD_70959 | JGI IMG/M metagenome (GOLD analysis project Ga0007881, IMG submission 70959) | Freshwater microbial communities from Crystal Bog, Wisconsin, USA - CBH12Aug09 | ecosystem: Environmental > Aquatic > Freshwater > Lake | place: Crystal Bog, Wisconsin, USA | collected... | reverse complement strand
GTTAACAGTGTCAATTGCAGTTGGTTGTTGTAGGGCAAACCGTGCGAGATAATATGTTGGTCGACAGACAAAAATGTCCAAGCTGTTCCCAACAACACTATCGAATCCCAGGTGAAGAATAGCCACAGTCAAAAGGGGATTTTATCCCCAAGTCAAACAAAACACGACAAAATCTTCTTGTTGTGCAAAGAAAAATTGATAAAGTTTATCACGCCGGCCCAATCTCCATTGATCATCTATAGCACTTATATTAGCCTTGCACCATGAAGCTTGGTCAGCTGCCGGGGCAAACTCATACCAAGAGGATCGATCGGGCCACGGATTGGTATAAGTGTTGTTGAACACGATATCACCCCCAGGTCAATTGAAACAGCACAGCATCTGCAGGGGATTCAAACAGCACACAACCTCTAGATCCAAAAAAAACATATCCATGATGACAGTTTAGATAGACCCATTTTCTAATTGGTCGGTCAGCCCAGGTGAAATCTGAAAGATAATTTACCTCAGGCCAGGCGTGCGGTTCGAGATCTACAGCACAATACCAACCGCTGTTGGCAGCACACAGTCTCTGCTGCATAACCACATGAGCTTGAACAGCACAGCATCGGCTAGATGCTGAAAACACCATGTGGCAGCCAAGGGATGGTCTAAACTGGGAGAACCTGACAGTGCTGGCCGCCAAGTAACACAATAGTTTGCCCTGCCAAAGTTAAGACTGCACCATGTGTGTAGATGCCAATGAAGTTGTTGTTCACGGCCGGGGTCAAGGTTGATCTTGTGTGGGTATGGTGCCAGCACTAGAGCGTACCATGCTAGATCATATCTGTCAACTGTCATGGCCACATGCTAGCATCTGTCAGCAACTGTGTCAACAGAATAAAATACTCTACTGATAGCCTTTGCAGCACTGGGCTTGCGCAACGGCGCAGTATCAACCAGCAGACCATTAGACATCCGCTTCACATACCAAAAGCAGAGTAAAGCGGATGTAGAACAACTGTTCAATTATGCTCAATTAACCATTTGATATGGTCACCAGCGTCGCTGACAGCAAATGCAGTATAATAAACACGTTCATGACCAGCATACCAACGTCCTAGATATGTCCAATATTTTGGCACCACCAAAGGATATAGATATTGATGCGTAAATTGTTTGAGCGTGGTCTGTGAATGTTCAAAAAGACACAGTAGTTGTTCAGCAGTTTCCATATATCGTTCAACGCCATTGACTGTAAACCATGTGTCGAGATAGTGGAAATCACCTGTAACAGGCTGACTGTCAGTGTCAATTGATACAATCCTATAGGTCCATTTGCTGATGTAAGGATGTGTATGCATCTTATGCAGCGCTGTGTTAAGATCAGGGTTACAAGCTGTATAGTTGTCAAGCCAGGCAATAGTGGATGCAAGATTCATAGTAATGGATTCCTATCAGTGGTTGGTGCAGAGTATAGCATGTGCAGCAGCAGTGTCAACAGAGATCAGCTGCGGGGACCAGGTTTTTATAAATGGTTGAATTTGGTTGAGAATCTAGAGCATACAAGGTTTTTCACCACAACACCGGGTGACATCAGCTGCAACAGTGTTGAAGCTGTAGCTGATGCTGTTGAGATGTCACAGTATGTTTATGCGCAGCAATGCTACGCTGGGTTAGCAGCAGAATGGAGATGAATTGCTGTATGCAGCATGTTGAGTCAAGGATGCTCCATGCTGTTTTGATTGTGAACACACAGTATGAGTGCTGTGGTAAAATGAATCAGCTGGACAAACTGTTGATTGACCAGTGAGAAAAATCATCAGAACCAACAGTGGCTACTAGTTCATGCGACGGCTGACAATTGGAAATGGGAGAGATGCCGCAGCAACGGCGCAGGTAAAAAAACACCAATCTAGACTAGTTGTGTGCAGATGGCAGTGGCAGATCAAATCTAGAGGTTAACTTGGTGCAGAGCAGATTGTAGACCGCTGGGACCAATTGATAGTGATGATGAGCTAAAGTGTTGATATCAGTGTGCAAAAATCACAGCAAGGGCGCAGATTAGTCAAAGATGTGAAACAGGTGAAAAACCATGGTGGAGGCAACGTGAAGGATGGATGTGAAAAATAAACCATTAGGATGGATGTGGATGATATGTGACATAGTGATAGGGTTGTATGGATAACAGCGCCGATGACATGTGGCACAATGATGAGGTTGTGTGGATAACAGCGCCAATGACATGTGGCACAATGATGAGGTTGAGCTAGCCACATCATTACCATCGTGACGATTTTTTTCGTTTTTGTACGCTAACTTTTTTACAGTTTCCACCATAACCACCATTTGACCACCCTGTGACAGGGTTTTCTAGACTATTTCAAAACCACCTGCGGGGACCAGGTTCTGTATTCAGTTGATATTACTGGTAACAGCTGGACCACTGCGGGGACCAGGTTCTGTATTCAGTTGATATTACTGGTAACAGCTGGACCACTGCGGGGACCAGGTTTTTATATCTAGTCAAATAGTAAATTTTTTTACTTTTCCCGGGACCGCGTAGTAAATTTTTTTCCCAGACACGCAACCACACGCAAAAATATTTTCCTCAAGGCGGTTTTATGTTGGTCAAGCTTGATCTATGCATGCAAAGCTTGACTAACCTAGACCACTGCGGGGACCAGGTTGTTGTACAGGGTGTCTAGGCATACTATCACAAGACCACTGCGGGGACCAGGTTCTCTACACACTGGTGATGGTGCACACAGTGATGATCATATACACTCAGCTGCTGACTCATGCTGTCTACAGTTGTTCAACTGGTGTATAACAGCACAACACCGCATCATACACCAGATCATCACTGACATAATACTGCTGTGTGAGCATGCACACAGCATCAACCCCAGGTAAGTAGGAATCTGGTTCGGTCTTGCTCAGTTTTAAACACAAACTCTGATGTATACCACTGTATTCTAGAACCTTCTCTCAGTGTTGATACATTCCATGCATCTCCTCTAGGTCCCAGTGTAGATCTACACCATTCAGCTGCTGATGTTGTATTGGTATACACTCGTGCAGTATAGGGCAAATGGTCACGCATGATGCTGTAGAACCTTATATAATCAACAGTGTTGAGATCACAACAGCTGGTACACACATGGTACCTTTAAACTGCCTGCGGAGTTTTATTTGAATTTCGCCATACATACCACATATATTAGCATAAATTTGACTAGTGTCAATCATGATGGTGGATTGTGATCACAGCATGGGTGTGATGGTTGACCGAGTGTAATTGTTATGCGAGTGTGATCTACTGCCGGCAGAAATTGTGTGATCGTGATAGTTGCCAATACGTGATGGTTGCGTGATCGCAACTGTTGTCGGAGTGCGATTGTTATGCAAGTGTGATAATCACGTATCTGCAACAGTTAGATGAATGTGACAATTACGTGAATGTAATGAACCACCACAATCGTTGCACTGTCCGCACGATTGGCCGATCGTTGCTGGACCGCAACGTCAAGATCAGGATTCGGCCAGCGCATGGCCCAGGGCTGCGTTGCCGATCGGCTGGTGCAACTTCACATCTGCATAATAGCATCTTCTCACCAAGTGTCAACCATTTTCTTTGTCACGCAACCGCAACAATGGCTGGGGCTGGCCCCCTTTACTCCAGCAGTGCCGTTTCCATGTTTGTATAATAGCATCATTTCATTCATTGTCAACTGCTTTTTTCTGCCAAAATCCAGTTGACACTGTTCGAAATTGTGTTATTATACAGACATGGAAAACAAAGGGGCACATACTATGCGCGCATATACTGCTTCGAACATCGGCTATGACGTCGAGCGTTATACGCTGTTGGTTAATAATGGCTGCGCACCGGACATGGACGACGACATGGACATGTTTGTCAACGGCAACTTCCCCAACGTGCGGGACATTCCGGGTGCCGATGAGGCCGCTGTTGAGGCCAACTTTACTGCGGCATTCGAGTACGACGAAGTCAACGACGACGGTGTGCCCGTCATTGTATATCTCAAGGCTGGGCAGCTGGTGGCATGGGTGGACTTGGAAAATGGCTGGGGCTATGTAGCAGGCTAACGGATTAGGGTTGACGCTGACTACTTTGGTGCTATTATACCTGCATAGACAGCAAGGAGGCTAAGATGAGCATTTCGGCAACTGTTATCCGCGAGAAGCTGCGCACCGACGACAAGTGGCTGGCTCGAGCATTGCTGGCGTTGAATGCTCGTCAAACGCTGGACGAGCAGCGTGCAGAAGCTACCAAGTACCACAACGATGTGGGCTTCACTGCAGGGCATGCCAAACGCGGCACGGGTATGGCCAAGTTCTATGAGCGAACGGGCTTTTTGACGGCTCGCCAACTGGCATGGTGGCGAGCGACTACGCCCAGCGGGCGGATGCGGATTGAGATCTATTGTGCTCAGTTGGCACGAATTGCAGCTGAGCGGGCAGCTCATATAGCCTAGCGGTCATGACAAAGGGCATTGCAGCGGCAGCAGCAATGCCCTTTGTGAAAAGATCCTAGGCTTTGGCAGCGATTTCTGTTATAACTGCTCGGCTACGGTCTGTGGTCACGGTGTAGGTTACTTCGTGACCCACAGCCAACACATCGGCAAGGCCGGCTCTGCGTACAGTGTTCACATGTACGAATAGGTTTTTGTTGCTGCCGTCGTCAGGCGCGACAAAGCCAAATCCCTTGCTGGCATTGAACCACTTGACTTTACCAGATCCTGTTGAGACCTCTGGGGTGCTGTTTCTTTTTGGACGTTCTGAACCACTCATGTGTTTTGCTCCTTTATTAGCATTCAGTTTGACTATTTAGCACCCGTGCATATGGTTTAGAACACCAAATTAAACCCGCTACAACGACCGTACAGCGGGATAAGCAAGCCCGCAGGGTCATACATGCGGCCTGCACACACCCCCGCTGTACGGTCGTTGTAGCGGGTGTTACGATCCAGCAACGTTGAGATTAGGATTCGGCCAGCGCATGGCCCAGGGCTGCGTTGCCGATCGGCTGGTGCAACTTCATGCCCGCATACTAGCATGTATGCGGGCATTGTCAACCAAAATCAACCTGCGTGTTGCTCCTCATGGAACCATCGCAGCAGCGTCTCAGTGCTGGCAGCGTCGTCGGCTGCTTCTTGCTCATGCTCATCTTCTGGATCGTAGGGCATGCCCCGCATCTCCATGTAACGGTCTTCCCAACCAGAGAGCCAGTAGTTATAGTCTTCTTCTTGCGTTTCTTCATTGTAGGGGTTATCAGTGACCCACTGTCCGTCATCATAAGCGTCGCGGCCAGCTGCTTCCACAGCCGCTGCATCTACCTCATCCTGGTCATCAAACTCATACCGGGTTGCATACAGTGCGTCAGCCTCTGCGTCAGTTACCTCACGCAACGTATAGCCTTCATCGCCTGCTTCGGCATACTCGATATTGGATTCCCATGCTTCTTGAATGCTCTCAAAATCCATGTCACCGATCATCACGTCGTCAACCGTCATCACTTGGTTGCCCAGCAGCAGCTCCATGGTCTCAGTGGTATTGCCTTGGCAAGCACCATACTCATAAGTGTCGGTGAGATAAACAATGTCGTGATCACGCATGTTATTGCTCCGGTGTGTTGTTTGACCAATGGATACTAGCAGATATTGACGCAGTGTCAACCAAAAGCGTTAGGCCAGCTCTGCAGAAGTGTCGCTCCAGTTGCCAGCATGGTCAATGCCCTGTTCCTCTGCATCGTATTCAGCAAAGTGGTCCTCATACTGCTCCAGCAGTGCAATCAGTCGCTGAGCCCGTTCCTTCATATTGTCAAAGAAGGGACGCTCGTAGCGATTCAAATCCAACGGCACACCGTCGTCAATCGCTTCACCAATCATGTTCTCGCACTGCTGCATCTCAGCAGTGGTGTTTTCAAACGCACAATAGCTCATGCTGGGCATAGTGTTGCTCCGCGGTGTGTTGCTGGGATTTGTAGTTTAGCATCAACTATCAAGTAGTCAACCAAAATCAACTATCGATGATCGCCGCTGCAAGGATACTGTTCAGCTGGTCCTCAGCTATGCTGTTGGCCTCGTTGACTGCAAACCACACCTCATCCGCATCGTCGGGCTTGACCTCTGCGGTTTCCATGAGATACAGAGCCTCGCCCAGATGATTGAGGATCTTCGTCAGCAGTTCCTTGCGGTTCATTGCCTTGTGCTCCTTGCTTGCAAATGCATAGTAGCATACTTTAACCCTGCGTCAACCAAAGAAAAAGGGCAGCCTGTTAAGACTGCCCTTAGATGCTCTTAGCGGCACTATTACCCGTCCTTTAAACCTTAGGTTTGTCTTAGACGGTGTTTTTGAGCTAACTCATTGATCTCATTGGCCGAGGTGATCTCGTGCTTCTTGTTAGAGATCAATGAGTTAGCTATTCTCCCTTAGCCTTCGAAGTTGGCAAAGAACTCTGTATCAGCAGTCGACACTTCATCAACTGCTTCAGCAGCAGCAATCTCACGCTCAACATCAGCACCGTGTTCGGCGACCTCAGCCAACAGCGCAGCAGCACCCGCAGTGTCGCCTGCCTGCGTAGCAAAGAACGCAGCATCCTCAGCAGCCTGCTTGGCAGCAGCCTTGGCAGCACGAGCTTCTGCCATACGCTTGACAAACTGGGCCTTCTTGTCTGCTTCAGCAGCAGCAGCAATCTGCTCCGGAGTCAACACCTCGGCAACAGTCTTGGCCTTGCCGCGCGTAGCGGGCACAACAGCGTTCACACCCTGGGCAGTGAGGAACGCAACAGCATCAATCTTGGTCATCGCATCTGGGAGCTCCTGCAGAGCAACGTCAGTGTGCCCGTGCCGCGTGAGCTTGGAAACTCGAACGTTAAGCTTGCCAGTTGCGAAACGGAAGGTGTTCACACCGTTCAGGGTGGACGTGCCAGCAATGGTAAACAGCTTGTTGTTCATTGTGTGTTCTCCAGTGTGTTGTGTGTTGTAGTTATCGTCTACATCCGCATATTAGCACGTATGCAGATGCTGTCAACCGTTTTTACTCAGTATCTTCCCATTCTGCCATGTGTTCGGCAATGGCAAACATCTCATTGATCTCTGCCGGAATGCTCGCGTCTACCCAATCAGCGTTGCCGGTGATATCAAACTGAGCGTCTACACCATCGAAAAACTGTCCGCAGAACGCCATACCGGGTTCGTAATAGTAAGCCTTGACAGTGAATCCCAGCTCTTCCATCTTCTTGTAGAAGCCAATGGGCGGGCTCCAAGCTGAATCAAAGCTGAGCTCGATCGCAGTGTCGCCGGTGGTATAGTCAAGATCACAATGCTTGTCACCAATGTCCCACTTGGTGCCCCACATCTCCACTCGCCAATCATACCAGTTGGCGAAACCGTGCTCGTCTAGATTCTGTTGTTCACAAGCTTCAAGAGCCAGCTGATCAGGAGTGCCCTTGGCACCCACCATCCCCGCTGTGATGTTCAAGCTCTCTGGGGTAGGGTAGAACTCGGACATCAGCTGTTCAGCTGCAAACCCTGCAGCAATTCGGGCAATCTGCGTGGTATCAGCGTGAGTGAACTTAACAACATTTTGGCACCAATTTGGAATGATAACCTCCTGCGTTTAGTGTTTCAACAACTGCATATTAGCAGTTTTTAGCCCTTAGTCAACCGTTTTTATTGCCAAATACCCATATAACCAAAGCGTCGATTCTGCTCGTCTCGATGAGCATTGATAGCAGTAGCGTTGGTATTGAGCCACTGTTGGCCGGCCCAGGACCCAGTGAAGGTTTCCCAGCTGGCCACCGCAGACTTGGCCAGTGCTTGATGATAGTAAAACAGTCGAGCACTGTTTCGCATCTTGCAGCTTTCTGCAATCTCGCGATGTATTTGTTCAATGTAGCTCAGATTCTGCATTGCCTTGCTCCTTGCCTGCAGGTGCATAATAGCATATGCACCTGCAGTGTCAACCAAAAAGTTAGCGAACGCGAAAGAGATAGCTGTTGGTGTTCTTGCTCAACAGCACCTCAGTGACGCCCAGTGCTTCGAGCGGAGCATACAAGTCCCGATGCTTGTCTTTCCGGTGTGGCCACAGCCCAATGTGCGCAACCTTAACCACACTAAAGGGCTTGCCGCGGCCCTCACGGTGGTTAATGTATACGTCGTTCTTTACCGGAAAGAACGTGTCAACAATCGTTCGCACAGTGTTGACTCGCTGCATATGATCGCTGTCGAAGAACGAATTCCTGCTGGCTGCAACCCTACTCCGACTGACAGCATCCATGTAGAATGCTTTGGCGGCTGCAACGGATTTTGCAGTGTTGCCGTCGATGATATATTCTTTAATCATAGTGTGTGCTCCTTGCTTGCAGAGGTATATTAGCAGATTATCGCGCAGTGTCAACCAAATCTTTTAATCACCGGGCCAAAAACTTCTTCTTCGGTGAATCGCCCAGATGCCACTGCGTCGTCCTGCAGTGCATCCAGCAGGTGAATCAACCCATTGGCCTCGTCGCAATTGTGCGACAATAGCCACAGCTTCTGCTGTCGCAGCAGCACCCAGTTGCAATCCATCTCATCTACTCCGTTGTTTCAACTTTGGTATAGTAGCAGATTGCAGCCAAAGGTCAACCAGTATTCAGTCGCTAGAGTCAATGTCGTAATGGTCACCACAGTGCCGGCAGGTGTTTGTCCAGATGCAGCGACCAACTTGATGTCCTACATACTCGTGTCTGCACGGCATACCATTTGCACGCAGGCGAACTTTGCCAGTGGCACGAACCGCCATGGTCTGACCACCGCAGTTGCGGCAAGGCATTGAATCGGTAGCAGCGTCGTATCCGACCAATATATGCTTCCATTTGGTCTGGTTAGCATCTAATGGAACTCGAGTTGTGCCATTACATACAGGACAAGTGTCTAGTTCCATTAGCGTGCTCCTTGTGGTTGGCTCAGTATTTGACCACTTTGTCAACTTGGCTCAAGTATGCCCAGTTGCCAGACTTGGCATTCACAGCAGTGTAGTCAATGCCGGGAAGGCCGTGTTTGATGTCGCGCTCAACAGCCTCGACGATAGCACGCACCGCAACTCCGTTGCCAAAGTCACCACGCACCATTACAATGCTGCCCTCGCGGATATCTTTCAGCTTCACCATAGCCTGTGCTCCCGTTGTTTGCAGAGCGAACATAACATGCTCGCTCTGCCGTGTCAACTGTAGTTTAGGCCGCGTCGCGCTTGGCCCGCTTGCGAGCTGCATCACGCATACGCTTCTGAGCCAGCTTCTCAGCAGCCAGCTGGAGCTCGGGCTTCTTGAGCTTGTCCTTGGCCCGGGTGGGAACCACAGCCTCAGTGCCCTTCTGGGTCAGGTATGCAATCGCCTGCAGCTTGGTCATGGGCTTGGGCAGCTCAACGAGCTCGATATCGGTATGCCCGTTAAACCGCAGCATGTTAGCACGGAGATTGGGCTTGCCGTTAGCAAAGCGAAACGTGTTAACATTGTTAAACGTAGAAGTGCCAGCGATGAGGAAAGTCTTGTCCATCTTCGTAGTCCTTTCTTTTGCGCCCAATGCGCCGTGTTTCAACATCTGCATAGTAGCATATTTTGATATCGTGTCAACCAAAATATGCAGCATACACACGATTATCAACAGCTAGCCACGCCACGCCGTCTGCGGTCTGTGTGTTGGGATTGCGATTCAGCTTGCCCACAATGATCTTCACACTGCGGTCGCTTACTTCGCTGGCATCCACAGCATAGCCGCGTTCCTTGCCACCCTGCTCAGCCCAGTCGCTGCGATAGGAATACTTGCCGCGACATCCACACATACAGCCTGATTTGCCGCTGTAGACCTTAACAACATTGCCAACGTTGATCATATGCTCTGCTCCTTCGTTGCGTGGGTATATTAGCACCATTATGGACAGTGTCAACCAAAAAATGAATCTGATTGATCTTGGCAGCCAACGGTATAGGGCTTTATACCTGGGCTAGAGCTGCTACAACGACCGTACAGCGGGTATACTATCCAACGCACATAACAGTACCCCCGCTACAACGACCCCACTGTACGGTCGTTGTAGCGGGGGTTATGAACCCACTGCGTGAATGTGTCGATTACATCTCGTCGTACAGGATGCCTTCTTCTTCCTCAGCCTGCATAGCCCAGTGGGTGATATACTCGCCGCACTTGGCAAACGAAGCAACTTCGATCACTGCATATCCTCCCAGGTCGCGTCGAGTATAGTTCTTGGCCCAACGAATGGCTTCATTCCGGCTGTTGGATTCAAACAACACCTGCTCGGTAACGTAACCGTAGTCGCCATAAACGTTATAATCCATGTGACATACTCCTTGTTTGCAGAGCTGTTGTATTACAGTTTCTGCTGATGTGTCAACCAAAAAGTCTAGTGTCGTCCGAGTAGCCTAGCTACCAAATAGCTTGCAACCGCTATTACTGCACAAAACAGTATAGTGACCCACACTAGTCGCTGCCTCGGTCACGCCCTTTGCGAGTGTATTTGGTGCGGTCTCGCACAATGCGAGGTTTAAAATTGGTATTGCAGCACAATTCCCGAGCGATGAAGTTGCGCTGTTTTGGTGCTTTAACAGTGAACTTGACAGCTTGCTTGCTCATTGGTCTGCTCCTTCGTTGTGTCGCTAGTAATACTATTTGTTTACACCGTTGTCAACCAAAATTCTGTGCAGGCGGTGCCCCTCAACGTCAATTGAGTAAGGTAACAAGGCCATCTATGCGTACTCGTCATACTCACAACAAACAGCACGGTCAACAATGATTGTAGCCCCATCAACCACCAGTGCTTGAAGTTGATCGCGAGCAATGTCCTTGGCACCTTCTTCGTTGTCAGCGACAACAACGGTTGACAACGACATTGCAGTGCAGTCGTTGAACTCCATGCTCATATAGACGAGATAGCGCGTATTACCATCCATAAGCCTACTCCTTTGCTTGCAGGGCTATTATAGCAAAGTCTGCGCTGTGGTCAACCGTTATTCCTCGTCCTCGGCCTCGTCCTCTGGGAGGAATTCGTTGGCATCAGCCATACGCTTGACGTCGTTCTCAGGCATCCAGTTCAAGCAAGCAAGGATCACCTGATCCCGATCCAGCAACCCTTCTTGGACAGCTTCGAGGATCTTGTTGGTATATTCGCGCGTTGGAAAGTAAACCACGGTCTAGCTCCTTGCTCTCTATACAGACATAATAGCAGCTAAGTCCAACATGTCAACCGTTTTTACAGGCGAAATGCTTCCAACAGCACATTGATGCTGGGATTTTCATCATGGAAGACGAAAACTCCCTTGACATGATCATGCGTGACCTTGCTGGCATTAAGATCCCCAACACAGTGGTCAACAAGGTACTGCCATCCAACGGCACTGGCATTGGATGGTGTGTTGTCGTATGTGATCAATTGTTCCATGTCATAACTCCTAATTTAAGCTTGTTCAATCATCTGAGCAACATAGTCAGCAGCACGAGCAACACCGTGCTCCATCTTAATCTGCCCACTCTCGATGAAGTTATAGCAGAGTCCGTCGCCGTCGTCAAGACCGTATCGTTCTTCAACCACGCGATTGACTTCGCTGCAGAATTCAAATACGTCCATGGTCTTGCTCCCGTGTTTGCTCTATGTCCGTATATTAGCACAGACAGCGCTGCTGTCAACCAAACTAAAGGGGGCAGTTGCCTACCCCCTTTATTTTGGCACCTAGCGAGTGCGCAGCATAACAGTGTTTGCCATGCCTTCCCAGTCCTTGTCGCTCTTAACAAGCGACGCAAGCTGCAAGATAGTGCGAATGCTCAACGTGCGCACACGATTGAGATTGGCAGTAAGCCACTTCATCATGTTGGCAGCCTGCTCCTTGCGCAAGTCGTTGTCATTGAGGAACTCCGAGCTATATACCACTTGCCCAATACGCACAAGTACTTCGCGCTTGTTGTGGATGCCCAAGTCAATATACAAGCAACGGCTAAGCAATGCTTTGTAGTGCGGAGTCATCTTCTTCTCTGCTTCAATCTCAGCAGTAAAGTCGATGTTGGTGATGAATGCAATAGCACCATTGAACTCAAACGTCCGCGGCACGCCCTCGCCGTCCAAAATACGGCTTTCCTTGTTCCAGTGCACCTTGCGGTGCTTGCCAGTGTCCAGTGCGGCCTTGAGCAAGTTGAGCGCATCCAAGTCGCCAAAGATGCTGTCACAGTCGTCAATCACCAGCACATTGCCGGGCTCGCTGCACTCGAACAGCTGGCGATACAAGCCAATCGCGCTCATAGCACCCTTGACGCTCTGATAGCGAATCTTATCAGCAGCCTCAGCTTCTACCAGCGCAGTCTCCAACGTATACGTCTTGCCGCAGCCCGCAGCACCGCTGACGATTACGCTGCGGATGTGCCCGTTAATAACGCCCTGGGACACCTTGTTCAGCACGGCAAAGGTGTGCTTGATGCGAGCATCAATGTCCGCCATCTTCTCTTCAAGCAGCTCAACGTTGGCAATCATAGCAGATGTCATTGTATGTCCCTTGTGCTGTGCATTGAAAGTCAATTATAACACCCCTGCGGGGAGTGTCAAGCAGTTTTTAAACAAACCGCTTGCCATGTCCAAAGATCTTGGATTGCACGAAAAACAGGACCAAACGTCTCGTTAGTCTTGCCAAAAGCGCTTTGCTATCCGCCCACAATACTCAAACAAATCACGTCCATGTTGTGTACTCCTCTGTTGCCTCAGTATACTAGCACCCCTGCGGGGACCGGTCAACCAATATAATACCCTACACGAGTATTATCTGTGTCAGCAAAGCGAGCATCGAGCTCCTTGAGATGCTGCCCGTCCAACGGACTGACGTTAATGCCCGGCTTGTGCCCAACAGGCACTTCTGTGTGAGTAAGATAGCGGAAACCGCGATAGTTGCCGGTATCGTGCAGCACCGTTTCCAGCGCAGCCATCAATCCCCGGCGATGATCTGCACTGCAGGTGCTGTCAGCCAGCACCTGGTTAATCTGAGCAGTAAACTTGGCAATATCAAGTGTCTTGCGCTGGGCCATGTGCTCTACTCCCTTGTTGTGCCCGCAGTATAACACCACTGCGGGCACTGTCAACCGCAATTAAGCCGCTTCTTGCACCGTGCCGTCCGGGCGAGTAAAGATGCCTTCCATCTCCAGCCACATGTCCAGCTCCGGATACGTACCACGCGGGCAGTCAATGCCAGCCTTCCATGCAGCATTGCGGCTCATCTCTTGCCGAGTGACCAAGTCCCGGCTGTCCCAGTATTCGCGGCTCATACCGCTGGCAGCCAGCCCCAGCTCTTCATGAGCAATTTCCTTGCTGCTGGCGTTGTTGATGGCTTCTGCTAGTTCAGCTGCCATCCGCTTGGTGGTACGTGCCCGAGGAGTCGCAGCAGGCTTGGCTTCTGGTGCTTTGCGCTCGGGAACAGCATCGCCCTGGGCCCGCAGCCAGGCTTCAGCATCAGCTGCTGACATTGCACTGGGAAGGTCAAACAGCCGCACCTCAGAGTGGTTGTCCTTCTCCAGTACCTTCTGACGAGCTTCTGCGGTGCCATTGGCCAGCCGCAGCTTCTTGTCGCCGTTCTTAACGCTGGTACCAACAACAGTGAATGTCTTGTCGCTCATGTATAGCTCCTTGCTTGCAGAGCCATTATAGCAGGCTCTGCGGTGTTGTCAACCATATTCAATGGCGTGTAGCCACGGGCCTTGCACATGGCATTCATCTTGTCAACGCCCTTTGGGGTCACCGAGAACAGCTTGGCTCGCCCAGCCTTGCGCATCTTGAGGTAGCCGCGGGCCACCATCTCAGGAAACAGGATCTGCGTGAGGCTGGCGCATGCCAAGGCGTCGGCCGTGCCCCAGACCCGCTCAGTCAACTCGGTTTGGTTGACTTCACCGGCCTGCTGCACTTCATAGACCACTTCTGGAATGTAGTCGATCAAACGTGCCATCTGCTTAGTCCTCTATAGTGCAGGTGCATAATAGCATATGCACCTGCAGTGTCAACCAAAATCAGCATTCAGGATCGTATGATTCCCACTCCTGGGCCTCATCAACGTCGTCGCTATAGTACTCCTCGCAGGTGACGTTGCTGTCAAAGTCGTCGAACGTGTCGTCTCGCTCCCAGCGAGCTTCGTATGCAGCATCAGCATCAAGAAAATCAACAGGTCCCATGTCACCTACTCCGTTGTTGCATCCGTATACTAGCACAAGTACAGGCAGTGTCAACCGTTTAGTTTTCTTCCAAACCAAAATCACCAACAACGTTGCCGTTGGTGTCTACCACCTTGCCGTGTTCATATCCCAGGTTGATCATCCGCTGCACCTCGGCGAGGCAATAAACAGTCTCACCTACGCGATCTAGATCAAACGCGGCATTCTCTACTGAGAACCGAACAAAAAAATTCATCTGGGCCTGCTCCTTGCTTGCGTGTGTATACTAACAGCCGACACATGGCATGTCAACCGTTAAACTACAAAGCCTGATGTATCTCGCTTGGCACGGCCCTTGGCAGTAAGCCCAACAACCACATTGGCAGGGTCTAGGAAGCGTAGATCGTCTTCATCGCCCGACACCACTGGTAGTCCACGATACTGCGTTGGTTGCTCTTTGAATACCACAGCAATGTTCAGGCCCGCTGCAATAGCACGAGCAACGTCACGCTCATTGTTTTCAGCACGGGAGAATGTCAAGTGATAGTTGGGATACGCTGCCGTCTTGCGTCCCAAGATCTTTGTGTAGTCGTAGAACTGCACATCGGGAAACAGTTCAAACACATTCTTGCCGTTGACACGCACCTTTTCCCAGGGAATATCGCTGGTTCCGTTGAGGCGGAAGCAGGCCGTCATGTCCTTGCGTTCAGCTTGTGCAACACCACGCCGAATGTTGTTGACCAACAGTGCCATGAACTCGTCACGCTGCTCGAAGTACATCACAGTCTTGCGAAGCCGGCCGCGTTGGGTTGCGTTCATCTTGCCTCGGCCTGCGGTGTTTAAACAGGCAGCCGTGCAACCTGGGCTTCGCTTGGCACATACTTCACGCCCAGATAGATCCGCTGGAGCTAGGTGCAGCACAAAGCTCATATACCCCCGCTTGGAGCCTTTGAGCAGTTTGGTGTTTGAAAGTGTCAGCAGTTCCATATCGCACCGTGTTGCGTGTCTATTAACCGCATACTAACAGGATTTAATCGCTTGTCAACCAACCATCTTCTAGCCAGTGTTAAATTGGCCAAGCCTAGCTCAAATTAGACAGCTCGTCCGCACGTTTTAAGCGCCCTACAGCCGGGTGTAAACGGCTGGCCGCTAGTATGGCCAGGGAGCAGTGCCAAAGCCGCTGTACGGTCGTTTATACAGACGTTGCTGATCTGCAACATCATCATTAGGATTTGGCCAGCGCATGGCCCCTGGCTGCGTTGCCGATCGGCTAGTGCAACTTCACATGTGCATAATAGCAGGAAATTCTAGCAATGCAAGACTTTTATCGCCTTGCATTGCTAGACAGTCAGCTGTTAGGTCTGCTGTACATGACGTTGGAACAATGCAATGATACGCTGTTCGGCAGGAGTGATCTGTGTATAGTGATCTTCAAACTGCTTGCCTCGATTATGCAGCTTCTGCACAATGCGCGACACTTGCACGCTCAGCACATTGTTCTCAGTGGTAGCAGCAAAGTCGCCCATAGCGATGATAGTGCGTGCATCCATTGTCAGCTCCTATTGCGTTGTTGCTGCGAGCATATTAGCATATATGCTCGCAGTGTCAACCATAAAAGTATGCGGCTCAAACATATACCCCTCTACCGTGTCCGGCAGAAATATCTCAGTGGTCATCACCGGTCTGAGCCAGGGCTCCTACGTTGGCCGCATTTGGTTACCAGCTGGAGTGGTAGTAAAAGACCCAGCTACGTAGCTGTTCGTTGCTCAGCAGCATCTCCAACCGTGCTTTGGTATAGCGCAGGTCTTGCATGTACCACTCGTCGTAGTCAGTGCTGCCAAAGAAAAAGCCGCTTTGTGCAGGCAACAGCTCTGCTGCACTAACAGGGTTGTCCAGCACCCGATTGACAAGATCCAGCAGCTCTTGCAGCTTGGTTCGTTCAACATAGGTATGTTGGCACTCGTTGCGACCGTTTTGGCAGTTGTCCACAAACCACTTGTGGATGGCGTTGGCCTTGCGCCAGTATGCCGCTTCCACCGTTACGCTCTGGGGGCGTAGGTAGCCCATCTCAGGCAATGCCGCGGCAATGGCTGCTGCTGCATCGGCATCCTTGCCAGTGCCGTCATCGAACACCCACAGGACGCGCCGAGCTTCGAGAAACATATCCAAACCCATGGTAGGCTCCGTTGTGTTGTTGGTGTGTGCATAATAGCACATGCACACACCATGTCAAGCAAAATCAGTCAAACAATGCTTTGGCTTCTTCTACCAGCATCCACTTGTCATCGGTGGTATAGCTAGACACCATCCATCGCCCATGCAGCCACAGATAGTTATACTCCTCGTTCAATGCGTTGAACGCAGCCACGTCTGCACTGTGTTCATAGCCAACGTTCTGCTCGCCGCGATCACGCCCGTAAGCATTGCATACACCACGCGGAGGATGGTCAAAGTCATGTGCGGTACCAATGTCCTGACCAAGACTGCTGATATCGCCCAACGCTATCAGCTGACGAATTTTGTCTTCGGTAGTGTAGTAGTCGACCAAGATACGCCCGTTGTGGCCGAGATATCCGTCCAAGTGACAATAGATATTGTCAACCGTGCCGTCGCTGTTGATAATGCCAATTCTGCTGCGTGTACCCATGTCGTGTACTCCGTTGTGTCAGTTTTGGTATACTAGCATATTTGCACGCAGTGTCAAGCGTAATCTGCAGCAATTTCCTCATAGAGGATGTCGATAATATCTTCAAAGTCGTCATCTGGATGCAGGCAGTGATCGCCGGCAATACCGTAGTACAATTCTTGCAGCAGAGTCTGCTCACCAGCCTGAACGCGACTCTCACGATCAGCCAAGATGTCATAGATCTCAATCTCTTGGCTGATGATCAGTTGTGCGGTGGTGTCGCTGAGCTTGAAGGTGTTCATTACTGGCACTTTCTCATGTGGGGTGGAAACGTCGCTGGCCTGGGAGTTAGGCATAGTTATCCGCAACATTGGACGCAATTAGGGCAGCATCCACTTGGTTGGCACCTGCGTCTACTGCACCCTCAAACGCTAGGCTCCACACCTCACTGCGCCTATGCTCCAGCGTATCATCACTGGTGCAAACGTCGCCGAGGTGACGATCAACATTGTCATATGCCGCAGCAGTAAATTGATCCATTACAAGTGCCTTCTGTTAACAGTGCGTTGACACATTACTAGCAGCAAAGCCAGCGTTGGTCAATCAAAAATATCCCAGCACACCACCCATAGGTACAATGAAAATACCAACCGCTCGCATAACAGTCATACCAGTAACAGGATCGTTAACATGGTAAAAGAGTGTAACAACATTCATTACCCAGCCCACAGCCACCGTTAGGAAAACCAGCAAATAGATCAGTGTACCTACGCCAATTGCTCTCATGGTAGTATTCTCCTTGTGTATATAGATAAACTAGCACCCCTGCGGGGACCAGTCAAGTGTTTTTTTAGCTGCTCCAGTAGGTTTCAGAACTGGGGCTGCAATAGCTGGGAGTATCGTATCGCTCCTGGAACTCCAACCCGCTCATGAGATTTACGCGAGTAATATACGTCTCATGGATGGCAAAGCGATAGCCGTCTGCGGCCTTATACAGCGGGTGCAGCTCCTGCACCTCTCGCTGCATGGCAGCACGATCCTGCCGATCATATTCGTACTTGCCCAGCAGCCGTTCGCCGGACTTTTTGCGCCGATCCGTTTTGTAAATCTCAACAGTGAACTGCATGTCCGTCGTCCTTGTTGTGTCTATGCAGGTATACTAGCATGCCTGCGGGGACCGGTCAACCAAAAAACAACGTTGATCAGCGTTGTTGCTCGGCCCATGAGTTGAGTTGACGAACTTCTTCGCTATAGGTATCTGGTGAGATATCACCCCGGGCCAGCCTGTCATTCAAGCTGTCCATGTGCAGGTCAACCACCTGTTCAATTTGATCTTTGGTCATCATCATGTTATCGATCCTGTGTTTGCAGTTGAACAATAGCAGGTCAGCAGCAGTTGTCAACCAAAATTTACGCTGCCACCCGCGGCCAGTTCTCAGTAACGTACCGGTAGGCTTGACTCTTGGACATGTTCAATTCAACCTGTGCAGTGTACATCACGCTCTCCGGGCTCTTGCCGTGCCGCTTGGCCAACGCAATCCAAGCTCGCACCATATCAGCCTTGCTGCCGGTTGCAGCCGCTGGTCGAACCGGCGCAATCGTCTCCAGCGGCGCAGGGACAACAACCGTGGTAGCTTTGACCTCAACTGGTTGGCCCTGCACTGCCCAGGCGCAGCTCCTGTTGATTGAACCCTTGCCGTTGCTGTAGCGATAGGTTCGGCCCTGCTGCTGAATCTTGTTGTGGATGATCTTGCTGACCACAACCTCATGCCCGCGATCGGTGCGGTAGGTGATGCCGCCACCCACCGGAGTCACTTCGTAGTCGTGTCGGGTCTTGCCGTTGCCGCCCAGAGCCAAGCAAATCTGCCGCCATCCACCATCATGCTTGCGACCCAGCTCTGGACGAGCAAAGCACACCAAGTGAGCCACTTCATGGGCTACAGTTTCGTCTCGGAGGTCTTCGAAATGCTTGCTCTGGATCAACTCGCAGTTGAAGCGCAGGGTGTAGGTCTTCTGCCCAGCGCGGAACTTGCAGCCAGCCCACCCAGCCACCTTGCCTCGCAGGTTGAAGCTGACGGTGGGCTTGATGTCCACACCATAGAGTTGGTTGGCCAATGCCAACACCTCGGAGGTTTTGTTGCGGATAGCAACATAACGTGCAGTGTCATTCAGCATGTTCAGCTCCTCAGTTCCTATCCGCAACATAGCACCAAAATTCGCCGCGTCAACCGATATTAGAAGATATCAGCGCGAATCTCACGCTCACGCTCACGATAAAGACGCTCCGTCTTGCGGGCCCAACGAACGCTTTCGATCTTGCCCTTGATGTTTGCTTCGATCAGCGCCGAGCGCAGCTCGTCGTCGGTGTAGCATTCGTCAATAACCGAGCAGCTTCCATGACCAACCTTGGGATCCTGGCGCACGGCGTTAACCCAGGCCGGCATACCAATCAGCTTGTCCATTGCGTTAGTTCCTTGCTTGTTGTCTATGTAGGCATAATAGCACCAAAAATGCCTGTGTCTACCAAAAAATAGTCAATGCCACAGATTTTGTTGTTGCTGATCTGCAACATCATCATTAGGATTTGGCCAGCGCATGGCCCTTGGCTGCGTTGCCGATCGGCTGGTGCAACTTCACATCTGCATAATAGCACCTTGGTGCAGCGTGTCAACACCAGATATCAATCTGCAGACGGGTTTTTAAGCAGGTTACAGCGGTTGATCGGCTGGGCCGCTATCATAGTAGCGGCTGGGTATCTACACCCGGCTGTAGCGGCGTGCTAGGAGGTTTTCCGCTGGTTTTTCGATGGGGCCTGCGGCTTCCCAACCCTTGATCCTGTTGCGGCGCAGGCTACGCCAACCAACACGATTCTCCCAGACAGAAATGATCCTGCTGGGCCTACGTCGAGCAGACCCTTTGCGAATGTAGGAGAAGTTTCCTGGGTTGGTGGTGGCCATGAGGATGCGGTATGTCCCGTCCAGCTTGAGGTATTTGATTCTCACCCAGCCTCGGCGTAGTGCAGCATCTAATGCACCACTTTCCAACAATAGTTCCGTTATCTTCATGGCTGTATTTACCAGCCCGCAGCCAACACCCTGACAGGGTGTCGACTGTTATCTCCATTCGTTGCCGTTGGCACGGAGTGCGGTGACGCTGTCCAATGCAAAGGTACGAATCACAACCTGATTCTCAAGCCCACCTTGGCCTGTGCTGTCCCGCTGCTCTTCCAAACCCTCAATGTCCTCGCGAGCAATCGCAGCCCCATCAAGCAAGAACTCCACCGCACCGGAACGCAGGAAGATCACTTCCAAATAATGTGCCCCCTTGTGTTCAACAAAGCTGGTGCCCTGCACTCGCTCGCCCCATGCCCGCGGGCTAAGCTGGAAGCTGTTGGGATCCTTGCCTTCCGCAGCCAACCGCCGCTTGACCATTGCATCATATGCGCTGCCGTTGGTGTTGCTGAAGCACATCACCGTCGCACCAGTCATCCTCTTGGTGACTCGGCCCTGCATAGGATTCTTCTTGCCACCCTTGAGCTTGACCACCGTGTCAGTGTCCAGCCCCACAAAGGTGCCGCCGTTGAGGCCATTCAGTGCGTTGCTTGCAGTGCTCAGGTCCATTGTCAGCTCCTCGTTGCTCTCTATGCAGGCATAATAGCATCAACGTAGGACCCGTCAACCGTATTTTAGTATGTAGGAGCATATTTGTCCCAGATCGCTTCTACAGCATCCTTGGCTTCGGCAAGTCCGCACTTGGCCGTTGCTCGCAGTTCTTTGATGGCTCCAATCCTACGCCCGGCTGCAATCTCCGCCATCACCGCTGAGGTGATCACATACCCGTGAGAAATAACCTCGGGGCCTGCACCCAGCTTGCGCAGCACATCGCGACTGTCGGCATCAAACGCCAGTAGGTCTCGCCCATCGCGAGCCAACCGGTAGATGTTGAACACACGGCTATTGCCAGCAGCAATCTCTGCTTCAGCCACTTGCATGATGCTGTTGATGATTCCCAGCAAGGTTTGAAAATCTGCATCAGGCATGTCACCAATGTTCTGCACGGCCAGCTCCTTGGTTAAACGACGCAGGCAATTAAAAACAAAATCAACGCTGCATACTGCTGATCAATCCTGATCAGCGCATTGATGCAGTCGGGAACTTTGACGGTTATTTCCACTTGCTGAACCCCTGTCAATGGCCTGACCCTCTATACAGCATAATAACAGTATCGGCCTGCAAGTCAACCGTTTAGACTATGCCGCGGCCTTTGCCGCTGCACGTTTAGCCCGCTTGCGAGCAGCGTCCTTGGCCCGCTTGTCAGCCAGCTTGGCCCGAGCCTGCTCCTGTGCTGCGATCCAGCTCTGCACATGGGCATCCTGTTGTTCCAACGGCATCGGCGCAGCTTCGACCACAATCTGCTTGCCGTTCGGGCCGCGACGTTGGCCATAGGGCAGCACCGCATAAACGCCCTTGGCCTGCAGCCACTGCACGGCATCCTTGAGCACCATGGGACGCGGCAGTTCCCAAAAGTGAACATAGCTGTGACCGTTGCGGGTCAACACCGACGTGCGCACCCGTGCGTTGCCGCAGGCAAAGCGGTAAGTGGTCTCACCGTCAACAATGGAAGTGCCAGCCAGCGTGTAGATCTTCTCAACAAACATGTTCTGCTCTCCGTTTGCAGTGTTGCTCTTCATGTCCGTATAATAACATCAACTTCGCCAGCGTCAACCAAAAAATAGCCAATGCTGCTGAAAAATTTTCGTCACGATGCCGCAACAATGGCTTCGGCTGGCCCCCTTCTCTTGCGGCAATGCCTGCTTCCCATGCAGGCATAATAGCAGATATACTCCGGTTGTCAAGTGATTATTACCGATGTCACCACAGATTTAGCAGGGACCACTTACACACAGGTGGTTCCATACTCTTTATACCTACTCTGTGCCCATTCGGACCAAACTTCCCTCGTTTTTCAAGAGGTAGACCAGGGACCCTCTACCGGTACGCACCCAAACAGACCTAGGAACCGCTTGTTAGTAATCCGGCAACTCCATAATAGACAATGAAATGTGGTGCGTTTTTGCGCGAGTTGCTGCTTGGGGTTCCCCTCTCGGTTGGCCCTTCCTGCCCGCACCACATATCATTATCTATCTCATAACCACATAATAGCACACTATGCGGGTGTGTCAACCAAAATCTTGGAATATTCATCATATGTCAGATAATAAGTCAGCAGCACTGCCATGGCATCTCGAAAGGTTCGATCATTATTGAGATCTTCAATCTTGTAAGACGGGAGATCTTCCTGAATGGCCAGTGCAGTGAGCTCATTTACACTCTCGACCATTGCCAGGTAGTCCTGGACCAGGATATCCTTGAAGAGTTGTTCGGCAGTTTCATCGGAGATAGTGATGGTGGTCATGGTGATGTCCTAGATTCCATGTTCACTGGTCATGCCCAGCGCCAGGCAACGCTGGTAGGCAGTTTGGGTACGAGCCTCGATGTCACGCTGACCTGCCGGGGTCACAAATACGCTGCCGAGGTAGCGATCTTCCTGACGCAGCGCCTCATTGTAAGAGGCCAACGCCTGCTTCTGTTTCGCTGTCAACCGAAGCTTACTTACATTGCTCATCTTGTGTTCCTCTTTCTATAACCACATAATAGCACATCAACAGCGCATGTCAACCAAAAAAATTAACCGTTCTTGAATCCTGAAATTGGGCTGAATTTAGCTAGCACATGGCCTTGAGAGGTCATCAACACTGCCTCAAATCCAGCCCGCTCCATGTGAGCAACGGCTTTCTCCTGACTGTCAAAGCACTTGGTGTAGGCAAAGTTAGTGAATTGAACCAGATACATCATTGCTTCCTTGTTGTCCATAACCACATAATAGCACAGAATGAGCTGTTGTCAACCAGAATCAACTCAAGCTGGCAGTGACCACACTCTCAGGCGAATCGGGGGATTCAACTACCACTCGAATGGTTCCCCCGGTCCGGCTGGAGACCATGATCATATCTCCGGGCACGACCATTTGATTGACAGCGTCAAAAAACCCATCCTTGGTGACGCCATCAATGTTGTCGCCGGCCTTGTAGTTCCACAAAGTAAATCCGTTGGCGTAACCGATGACCGAAAAATTTCGAATAGCAAACGACATTGGTGTGTTCCTTGTCTACAAATTATATGATAGCACAGGTTTAGAGAGTTATCAACCAATAACCAGAACGAGTATCACTGCCCAGAACACTGCACATACCGCGGCCCAGATCACCACAGACTTGGCAGTGTCTAGATCACTGGGTCGGCTCATTGCCCAAACACCTTCTTGAGGCGTTCAAACTCAGCGAGATCACGCTCAGCAGCCTTGGCTTCGTAGTGCTCTTCCTTGCGGATACGTGAGGCCATCTCCTCGTCCGTCTCTGGACGCTTGATCATGACGGTCAAGTATTCTCTGTCGCTGTAGTCTGCCTGGCACTTGTCAATCTTGGCATCAGGGCCATAGCTCTCTATCAACTCCTGGATGATGTCCCGAGCCTGGGCCAAGGTGCGATACTCGAGATCTAGATCGGTGGCACAGAGTTCAACAGTCTTGCGATTACGATTCACAGCCATTTGCCTTGCTCCTTGCTCATGACCGTATAATAGCACAGGCTGAGATATTGTCAACCATTATCCTGGCCTCACGGCAGTTCGACTGAGGCAGTCCATTCAAACCCATCATCATCAACAATGGGTTCGCAGATCACCACCAGACCTTTCTTCTCAAGCTTGCGGTACACTGCCATGCCAGGCTCGATCTGTCCCAGACTGTCCTTTTCGGTGCGGTCCGGAATACGGCTGAGCAAGATGCTGCCTTGGTGCCGCAACCCACTCAGCGCAGCAGCTTCAGCCTCAGAAAGTTTTGCAGTGTGTTCCATGCCCGTATAATAACACATCTAGCCAAAGTGTCAACCAGTATCAATCACCCAGATACGGCGTGGATGTGCTGGCACGACGCCACGATGCATGCAAACACTTGACCAGATGTTTTTCAAAGTTGTATTTGACGATCTTGCTGGCTTTCAGCTCGCGATAGCGATTGTAGAAAGCCTGCTGTTCACCTTCAGGAATAGTCAACAAGATCATGAGCTTGTGCTGCTTGGTGGTAAACTTCTTGATTGCCATGCTACCTTATCCCTTGCTTGCTCTCTATAACCAGATAATAGCACATCTAGCCGGGTTGTCAACCAAAAAGTTATCCTTCTTTTTCTCCGTCTTCACCCCAAACCAGTACAAGCCCGTTATAACCAGTAGATCCCGTCATATCCATAAGTCCTAACTGCTCACCTTCTCGCATAAATCCGCCCTCTACATACACTCGTGCCCAGTCTCTCGCAGCCACAAAATCATCGCTCGCAAACAAAACCTTGCAATTCTTATCACTAACTTTGTACCGCATTTACCCAGCTCCCTCTCTATAACCAGATAATAGCACATCTAACCAAAGTGTCAACCAGAAATTAGGACAGGTCGGCTCCCAGTATCAGCAGGAATGCCAGCGCAGTTTGGTTATTGCCCTCGTAGAACAGCTCAGGCAGCGGAGTCTTGACCACCTCTGCCAACTGATCGCTGTTGATCACATACTGACCAAAGCGAAGGTTTTTCCGGGTATCTTGGTCCTGAAAGTAACTTTCCCACAGTTTACCCAGGATTATATGGTAATCATCGTGTCGCATTGGTCAAATCTCCTGGATAATTTCCATCCTTATGACACTGTAGCTGACACAATAGTCTTCGCACTGATCTTCCCAATGCTTCTCAAAGTTGCTGAGGGCTTCATCCCTGGTGCTGGCGCAGGTCAGCATGGTTTTTTCAAAGAACTCAGGCTCGGTTATCATGTACCGAGATTTGCGGATCGTGCCCTTGATCATATACTGTTTGAGAGCGGGCTTTGCCGGCTGCTGTATCCGCTTTTCCCGGGCACCAGCCTGTAGCAACCAAGCCCCTTGACACTGGATGGTTGCCAGTGCAGCGTTGAGCACATTGAACATACTCTCGCCGGCGATGCCCTGCTCAACACACAAGGTGATCTGATCCCTGAGGTGCTGTTCCAGGCTCTGAGTCTTACCGAATGCAGTGAGTTCCATGCTCTCAATCCTTGCTGTCTATAAACACACAATAGCACATCGACCTAGACTGTCAACCAAAATCTCAACTTTAGAGATACCGCAGCACTAGGATAGCGATTGCAGCCAGCATGGTCAGCACCGCTAAAAATCGCCCTCCGCCGGTGCAGACATCTTGACCTATCATTGGTGCCATCGTTAACCCAACGGTGCTACCCGCAGCGACAGGTACAAGCCGCTGCCAACGTGCCATTGGTAGCTTACCTTGGCAGCAAGTTCGGGAAATTGCTTTTTGAAGGCAGCAACCAGCTGCTCAGCTCGCTCCACCGACTTGGGATAGTTAACCAGGGCTTGTTCCACTGAACCTCCACGCTGCGGAGCCCAAGGGATGCTCATGCGATGGGACCCGTCCTTGAGGTTGGCAGTAGAGTAGATGTTGCGGTTGGCAGTGTTGCGGATCCAATCCATATACAACTTGCGTATCGCAGTGCTCATTGCAGCTCTCCTTGCTCTATACCGTATAATAGCACAGATTGGAACCGTGTCAACCGGAATCAACATTATTTTTGCAGCAGGGCGGCCCGTTCCTCCTTGGTGAAATTGCACTTCTCCAGCTTGGCCAAGGCAGTCTCTAGCGGAGTCGGCTGCCTTACTAGGTTGGCCGGAATTACGATATTCAACCACCAACCGCACGGGTCCTCGTTGTTGCCGGGATAGATCATGGTTTTGACATTGTTGCCCAAGGCAGCAATTGTTTCAGCATCATATTGATCGAAGGTGCCCATCGGACAGTCAAAATTCAAGGTGCCATCCGGATAAACGTGCATGCCGTAGTTTGTGGGCAATCGTTTGGCCCACTGTTCTGCGGTATATTGCGTGTCAGGTGATGTCATTTTTTCAATCATGTTTTCCACATAATAGCATATTGACCTAGACTGTCAACCTAAAGTTTAGACGTCAACTCGCCTAGGTCTGCAAATGGCCAACCAGTGGTGTCGCATACCCATTGCTCCAGTGCAAACAGCATGTCGCAATACCACAGAAAATTTTCAAATTTGGGCAGATCGAACTGCCACCCTTGATGTTGGATCACCACACCGAGCTCATGTTCGCCGTCAGCAGTGACCAATGGTGGTGAGATTTCCACTGAGGTGCTGCCCATGCTGTTGATAAACTTGATCACATGTTGTGGATTTTCCTGGCCACAGCGATACAACAGCTCTTGCGCCTGCTCAATGGCCTGGCTCCTGACCTCTTCCCTGAGCTGATCAATTTGATCAGCCAAGCTGGACATGTAGTTGCTGGGTTCAAACACAATCATCTTCCCAGACTCCGGCAGCGGTGCTCCTGAAGTAGCTGGGATTTTCTAACCGTGGCTGCACCACTCGATGGGTGTCTCGGAGAGCTTGCACCACAGCCGCGGCTTCGGCAGGGCTGTTCCGCCAGTACGTTTCGCTGTACTGTTTGACGAGCCGGTCCCAGTCTCGCTCGTCTCGAGCGGCGGTGCTGGCCTGAATGCAAAACACATCTTCAAGCTGAACTTTGCCCTCGATTATGTCTCGAACACACAAGCTGAGGCTATAGCCGATCTTCATGCCGATTCTTTCTCTTGCTGTGGGTTCGATCTGGTGCTGATGTGGACAACAGTATCAGCACAACAATCGCTGCTATGACAATTACAAACACATTTTCAGTCCCGTTGTTGCATGTGTATACTAGCAGGTCTATACACTGTGTCAACCTAAAATATCGTTGGCCACAAAGTCGCCGGACGATGGTGCCAAGGCCCAAACATAATGATCTGCTGACTCAGTCACAACGTGCGCGATGTAGACTTTCATATTGTTATATTCCTGCTTGCTCTATAACTGCACTTATAGCACAGTCTGTAGGGTTGTCAACCAATCACAAGCTGTTGATCAGGTCAATCATCTGTTGCTTGGTTTCAGCATTTACTTCGCAGAGCTCGCCATAGCCGTTGCGGCATTCCCGGATCAGATGCTCGATCTGTTGCGCAGCAGCAGTGCGTTCACGGCGGCGCTGGGCAGCAGCCTGCTCTGCCACAATCTGCTCAGCAGGTACCAGGCGGAATCCACCAGCGCCGGCGACACGCTCTCTGCCATGCTTGTCAAACACCTTACCCGTGGACAAGGTGACATGACCGTGGCCGTTGACACGGTAAACCGTGGCCACACCACCAGTCTGCAAGCGTCCGCTGTACCAGCGACCAAACCCAACCTCATCGCCAACGTTGACCTGCATCATGTACTGCTTCCTTGCTGTATAACCGCACTATAGCACAGATTGAACAGATGTCAACTCAAAATCTATTTCTTTACCCAGGGAGTAACAGGACCAAATGCCTTGCG
>Ga0007881_1000207_pt1 | contig 29529 bp, 20 predicted proteins | sample CryBogCBH12Aug09_FD_70959 | JGI IMG/M metagenome (GOLD analysis project Ga0007881, IMG submission 70959) | Freshwater microbial communities from Crystal Bog, Wisconsin, USA - CBH12Aug09 | ecosystem: Environmental > Aquatic > Freshwater > Lake | place: Crystal Bog, Wisconsin, USA | collected... | reverse complement strand
TAACTATAAAATGGTCCAGGGCCAGAAGTTGTTCCCCCAGTAAATGTAAAGAGCCAGCTATAGCTTGAATAGTTGGAATTTGTTATAGAAAACTTAAATCCATCTGAAGTTCCTACTGGAGTAGTTGTTGTAATAGTGATCGGGTTGTGATATGGTGCTTGCGGAGTAAAATAAACTGAGCTAGAGTTCGCTGAAGTTCCATTAGCATTTGTAGCAGTAACATAAGCACTAAGTTGATATCCATTGTTACCCAGCCCAGTAAGATTAATCGGGCTTGTTTGTCCCGTCTTACTTACTGCTACTACTTGATATAAGCTTGCTGGAGCTGTTGCAGTATAGTAAGAAATTGGATATCCACCATTTTGACCGTCAGGAACTGTAGCAAAATAAACGTTTGTTTGTTTATCTAAGTTTGAATCAGCACTTATTGCAGTAGGAGAATTAGGAACTGTTGTGACTGTGATAAGATTTGACGCTCCTGAAGGTGTAGCTAATCCTCCACCATTGTGAGCTGTAGCCCGCATATAATACTGAAATCCTGCTGTCAATCCCGTCCAAAGGTATGAAGTTGATTTTGTTGTTCCTGCTTGATACCAAGAGGAGCTTCCGTACGGTTGATATTCAACTAAATAATAATCAATTGCATTTCCATTGCTTGGAGGTGCTGACCAAGAAACCTGAATAGCACCATTGTTCCAGGGCCTGTTCATTCCTACATCTGATGCAGAAAGATCTGTGATTTGTCCTGGGCCTTGGGGCGGTGTCACTTGAACTGAATCAGAAACTGAAACTCCTGTTTGTTGGTCTTTAGCCGTAGCTGTTACAACAAAATTAAAATATGAGCTATTTGGATAAGTGCTTAAAAAGTCTGTGGTTTGCAAGGCATATTGAACGGACGTTGAAGATCCTTGAGCTGGATTTGATATTGTAAGTGGAGAACCTATGGCTCCAAAGTTTGTGCCATCTGATGATACTTGAAATACATATGTAAGTGAAGTAATGTCCGATACAGAATCTGACCAATTGTAGTTAGTTCCAGTTAAGGTGGCAGGATAATTTGAGCTGTTTGTAGATATAGTTACTTTAGATTTAATGGTTGGAATACGAGATTGAGCAAATACGTTTGTCCAAGCCCCTCCTACTTTCATGTAGGCATTTTTAATTGGTGTCCAGGCACCAGAAATCTTCATATACATGTTTTTAATAGGTTGCCAAACACCGCTAACCTTAATATATGAGTTACCCATTTATATCCTTTACGCTACGCTAAAGATGATATCTCCATCACGACCTACAGAGGAATAATTTCCTCCAGTTATCTGAGTTGATGTAGAACCACTATAGTAAAAAGCTTTTCCTCTGCTAATTCTACCATATGAATCTGCCATAAGTACAGCGGAGATATCATTGTAAGATAAATCGTAGTGTGGATTGGTATCTATTGCTGCACTCTTAATATAAACAACTCCTGAGTTGGCATCAAGTGTTAATGAAGCTTGAATTGAAGATCCATTTTTAGCAACAATATTTACTCCACCCCCAGAAGATCCCGTTGTTACTCCTAGGTAACCGCCATAGCTAGATGTGTTATCTCCCATATAAAGAGCAGAAGATCCTGAAGCTTGAGATGGGCTTCCCGTAAAATAAGACCCTGAAAGCCCAGTGCTTACTGATCCTCCACCGTAGCTGTATGGCAAAATTTGAGCAGACTTCAATTGCATAGATGTATCTGAGAATAAAATGGCATTTCCTGAAGCACCACCATTATTCATAGTAATGTTTGAGCCATTGATTGTTGCACCAACCATTGTTACTAATCCCGTGGAATCTACGGTAAAGTTACTTCCTGCATAGATTACTGTATCTCCAGCATATGTTGGGTTCTTTATTCCTGCAGAATAGTTGGTATTGCTTACTGTTCCCGATATAGTTAAAGATTTTGCTGAGGAGTCTAGAACAAACTGACCTGATGAATCTGCAATCTGACTTGAATTAACTATCCACCCGCCAATATTTGCAGAGGTTGTTGAAAGTGTATATGTTCCATTTGTTAGGATAGAGGTTGATCCGTTTGAACCTAAAGCTGTAATACCTAGTTCACCAAAGTTTACGCTTCCAGTTGTATTAGCGACAAGGCCTGCATACAAAGATCCGCCACTTTGAATATGTACGCTACCTGCAAATGATCCGCTTTGAGCAGTAATTTTTCCATTAATATCTGCCCCTGTTGCTTTCATTGCACCATTGGAGTCTACCGTAAAGTTACCACCACCGACATTAATGGTTCCACCATAAATGTTTAAATTGCTTGCATTTACTACACCTGCGGGAGTTACACTAAATTTTGCATTACCGTCATAATTGCCTGATGTATCAGCACCTGCCCAAAAAGCATACGGACCTGATGCTGAAAGCCCTGTGTAATTATTTCCCGATATGTGCAAGTCATTTTGTATTGTTGATGAGCCTACAAGCCAATCTGCAATTTGAGCTTTTTGAGTATAAAGAGTTATGTTGTTTGATCCTGTGCCATCTCCATAAAGAGTTGTCGTGGGATTACCATTGTTGTCATAAGCATAAATTCCAGTTTTATTAATAAGAACTCTTGGGCCAGTTGTAGGTGAAGCACCCGCCAAAATAGATCCGTCTGTTGAAAATGCTACTGGGTTTTGAATTAAAGATAAGTTTCCAGGATTCAGTGGTGTAACTATTTGTTGTGCAGAGTTTAAAGAGTAGCCACCAAAATCATCATAGTATCTAACTAATAAATATGTAGGGCTGTAGAAGTTAGAATAAACATTTGCTGGACTTCCTCCAGAGTAAACTAATACATAGAAGGTATAGGTGCCAGATGCTTGCTGAGTTAAAGAATTATTTAATGTTACCTGATTGCCAGATACTGATACAACATAAGTATTGTTTGGAATTCCTGGGCCAAGTACAAAATACCCGACAGGGATTGGTACATTTGTATTTCCGTCATTATCTGTTGCTGAGCTTACAGTCAGAGTTTTACTTCCTGATGCCCCACCTGAAACATAAGTTGCAGTCATGTTATCTGGAGGGTTAGCAGGTGATGTTCCCCAATCTGTTGCTTTTTGATAAATTTCTGCATATGTTGCAGAAGATGGAAGGTTGAATGAAACAGTGTATCCATCTGAGACTGCTAGTGCTGTAAACACTGGAGTTATATTTGCAAGGCCATTTACTCTTGCTGGTACGTTAAATGATATTCCATTTGATCTATTATCTACAGAGCTTGCAGATACAATTGTTCCAGTGAAGGAGCTGTAGTAAGCACCAAACTGTGCATAAAGGTTTGCCTTTGTTATCTTATAAGTTTGATTAAGGTTATTTGTTCCATCTGGGAAGAAGTAAAAAGTTCCAGTAGCATTGTTAGGTGCAGTTAAAGTTACTATAAATCTAACTCCCGCATTTGCTGCTGGTTTAGTATAGCTAATTATAATATCACTACCGCTCCATGCTGCTGATGCTGCTGTTAAATCAGTTGGAGGAGTAGTGTTAACAATTTGTATTGGAGCTGGGGTTACTACCGATGCAGCAGAATAAGCTGTATATGTTCCTATCTTATCTGTGAATCTTGCCTTAACCCATCTTTGTTGAACATCAGATGTTGTTATAACTGCAGGGTTTACAGTGTCTAGATAGACTTGTCTATATGTAACACCTGTAGGTTCAGTTGCACTTGCAGAAATATACTCTTCAATAGATATATAATTAAAGTTTGGTTGACTTGGGGTTGTATATGAAACAGTATAACCATTAGTTATTGGAGACACAGTAATGGTTGGCACAGGCAATCCACTATTATAAGCTGGCCCAGTAATTGTTGCTATATCTCCTGCATTGCCAAACGCATCAATTGCTTGGACACTAATACTTGAAAAGCTTGTTTGCGGGAACCCAAAGTAGTGTTGGTTTGCAGTTCCTGTAAATACATAAGACTGATGAGTTGTTGATAGGTTTATATTTGCATTGTTGACAGTGTAAGCTCTACCACCTGAAGGAGTTAAGATAATATTAAATGCTGAAACGAATTGATTGCTTTGTACCGATGGGTCAAAATCAAAAGTAATGCTTAAGTCAGATCCGCTCCATGCTGCTGCAAGGTTTGCAATTGAAGAAGGCTTTAGGGATGGAACGCCATTTCCTGGGTTGTTATTTTTTAAAGATGAAGCAATATGATAAGCATTTCCTGCCCATGTTCCATCATCATACCAATAGTTTGTTGGGTTGATATAGATACCATTTTTAGTTCCCGCTGGAGTGCCTGTTGTTGGGCTATTTACAGGGTTAACACCCTTACCAATTACAACACCTCCTGCTGTTACTAACCCTGCAAAGTATGCCTTACCTGTTGAAGCATCAATCCAAAATTCTTTTGCTCCTGCATTAAATCCAGCTAGCCCAGTCTGATTAAGGATAACTCCAGTCCCAGTTGTTGTGCCATTAACGACATCAAAAGCACCTGAATTAATTGGAAATGTTCCAGCAAACAAAGATCCACCAGAAAGCTGGATATCTGTATTAGAGTTTTGTGTAGAAAAGTTTCCACCACTAGGTGCAACGTTGGGAGTATTAATTGTAATTGGCGTTGAGTTTGAAGACTTAACAATAGTGCCGTCTGCTTGTGTTGTTACAGAATAAATTTGGACTTGATATGTTTGGTTTGGCTCAAGACCAGTTACAGTTAATCCCTGCCTTGTAGATGCTGACAGATCACTTGGCGGAGGAGTTGTTGTTCCTGGAGTTAAAGCTGTATTTGATCCTGCTCCAGAAGATGGGCCAACTGTAGCACCATTTGCAGAACTACCTATACTGCTTCCAGATGATACCGATCCACCCTGATTGCTTGATGTTCCCTGTTGCTGTTGGCTTTGAGTAATGGCTGCCTTTGGCATTTTAATTAAATCGAATGTCTGACCATTTACATAGTGTGTTTGAGTGCCCGAAGTAGAACCATTTTTAGGAGTTACATTTAAATAATAATTTACGCCTGCAGTCAATCCACTTACAGCAAAGGACTCTTTAGCCCCAACGTTTGCTTTAACATTAAATGTTTTTGTTACTATTTGAGTAAAATCTTGAGATGTAAATGCTACTACATAAGAGGTTACATTTGAGGGTCTAAGAAAGGAAACTGTAGCTGTATTTGCTGATACAGATACGCTAATATTTGATATTGTGCCTACAGCCATTTTTTACCCCTTTCTTATAACAACTGGATATAATATTCAATATCCAGAGGTACCCCATAATTTTTTGCTATCGGTGTATTAAGTGAAGACTTACTAATAATAAAATCACTAGATCCCAATTCTTTTGTTACAGAAGCTTTAATAGCATCAATTGTTACAACTGCACTTCCGTCTGTCTGTATTGATATTGAGTTAACCGTATTAGTCCAGTGGATTCCTGGAGGGAATGGGGCAGACAATACTTGATATCCATCATTATTTTGTAATGTATATGTAAATGGATATTGATTCCCGTATGTATCTGTAAGGGTTACAGTTAGCGTTCCAGCAACTGTATTGTATGCAAGGATCTGCAATGTATCAAGATCAGAGTATCCTAGCATGTTAATGTTATATGTATTATTTTGATATGTAGTATTTGGCAGCAGCTCTACTGAATACCCGCCGATTCTTGGAGAGTTTGACCCTTGCGGAATAAATCCAGTTACTAGCACATTGCCTGCTGTAGCTGTCCAGTTAGAAAGGTCGAAGAAATCTGTTAATATGTTATTGCTTCTATTAGCAATATCGGTTGCTCTATCTTCAGGGTATATTCCAACCTCATATATATTGGCATACATGTTTGCTGGCATTTCTGCCCTTACAACAATCATGTCTGGAGATGTAGGGGTGGCTGATTGAAAAGTTTTTAGAGTAACTGGGAATCTAAGTGTTTCAAAGTTTAACTCTAAATCGTTCACGCTTGGCGTACCTTGAATTGCTCCTACAGCCATGTGTGAGGCCCAGTTGTTTTTAATGCCACAAAGGTACTGAAGAAGAACCTTCCTACCATTAGAGGTAATTAGGTTTTCAGATCTTCCAATTTCTTGGCCATTTTGCTTAAATACATATGTACCTTTAAATTGTGAAATTTCCAGTCACCGCCTTTGATGTACCATTAGGATAAACTACACTAACACTGTAAGTATAAGCTCCTGAGAAAATTTTACCAGACATTGGGTATATACTAAAATATCTGGTTGCATCTGAGGTTGCAGCTTCGTTATAGTCCATTGTAGCTTTACCATTGCTATTTGCTTGGTTTGCACCTTTAATCTTAACTAAATATGAAGTAGCTCCTGCAAGCTGACCCCATGTCAGTTCAATAAGATTTGCTGTCTTGTGTGCAACAGTAACTGCAACTGTTTGAAGTTTAGCCTGATTAGTAGAAGCTGTGCCTCCCAAACCTTTACCTCCCGCTGCTGATCCTGAACCTGAACCTCCTACTGAACTTGCACCCTGAGAAGTTACTGGGGTCACAACATACTCATATGTTATTGGACCATCAGACTGAACATCATCCGATCCTGGATCAAACGTTACATAAACATTTATGGATGTTGATGTTGTACTTGGCACGTATTCAGTAGCATTATTATCTGCATAATCCCAATACAGGTTAGTTGGTGGGTGAAGTGTGGATACCTCTTTTGAAGGTTCTGGCAAAGTTATTGATGCATCTTGAGGGTTTAGATAAGTATATCTTTTTAGTAAATTCGCATACTCTAAATCAGATAAAACAACAATTTCTCCATAATAATCCATCTTGTATTTTGGATTATTTCTTGGATCACTCTCAGCAATGTAGAGAGTTTTACGTTTTTGAACAGATGCAGATCTACTACTAGCTGGTCTATTACTGTATGCCATTTTGCCCTCCATTAATTATATCATTTAATAAACTATTGTACATACTACATACCCACCCAAAGATTTATCGTTTGCACGAGATTGTAACTTTACAATATGAGGTCCAGAGCCTTCGGTAAATAATCCCATAGATATGTGATTATCTGCTGGATTAACTACTGATTGAGCAAACCCATAATCTACATTATCAAATGCAAATTCAACTAACGGAGCACCTTCTCCTGGCAACCAATATAACCAATTCTTTGCAGCATCATAGTAAATATTATAAGGTGCAGGCAATCCGTTTGTACCCGACCCAGTTGAAGTAGGAGTTATATATCCTGTAGCAGTTGGAGTGTTAGTGCTCGGTGGAGTCACAGGAGGCGTAGTTGATGTTGTAGTTGGCGGAGCAGATGTAATTGGAGTCGTTGGAGTATTTGAAATTTGATTTAACGTTAGAATGGTTTCAAGTCCACTGTTAAATGTTTGCTTAACACCTTGAACAAAATAATTTGTATTTTGAATATTTTTTAAGTTGTAATCAATTGTAACAACATCCCCAATTTGTACTAATGGATTTCCATATATTGATATTTGAGTATCTCTACTAAATCCATCTAGTGCTCTAAAAATATTTCTTAGTATACCAATAGCAGCAGTTTTTGATTGAACCCAGTTAGAGTTAATTGTAATACTTTCAGACATATTTGCTGGGTCAAAGACCTGACTAATTGACTGCTCTGCACTTAGCTGAATGGCATCGTTTGTATTTACCATAAATGATACATCTATGGAGTTAGTTGTATCTGGGGTTTTCTTTAGCCATATAGATGAAGGTGAGCTATTGATCACAGCAAATCTTCCTCTAAACCCTGAATGATATATACCAGAGTAATTTAGTGCATCTTCATTAACAATAATATGATTTTGTACTTCCGCCGTAGTACCATTTGCTGTGGTAACTGGGCCAGGTGCACTGCCTTTTGCTGGTGTCCAGTAGTACCAAGAGTAGCTGATTGGGACTGGGTAAGCATTAATAGCTGGTGCAAGACTATACTGTACATCGTAATAGTTGATTCCCACAACCATTGGTCTGGTCTGTAGCATGTAGTTGATTTCAAAAGTTTTATTTTTACTTGCTATAGTGTTTGCAAAGCTTTCTAATTCATAGTGGTATTGCTTTGTTGCACTATCTAGTGCAGTTTGACAAGCATAAATTTCTGTAAACGGTATAGATCCTATTGACCCAGCAACTGCACTATGGGCAAATATTCCAAATGTTCCTGTTGTATCAATAATTACATCTTGGGTTTGAATATTAATCTTATGCTTATTTAAATAGATTTCAAAAGCTGGACTCTTATATGACCCAGTTGCAGAGGTTACAATAAATCTTTCTTCTGGTGGCAAAACAACAAACTTTAAATTGACCACTTTACCAAATTCTGCAAAAGGAGAATCAGATGGATATACATCAGATTGATTAAGTAGAGATGCTGTTACATCATAATATGGTACAGAAAGAAGGGATTGCTTTTCATCTTGATTTTTATAAACATATAAACGATATGAAGGTACGCTAACACCTTTTTTATTTATTACTTTTTTCTGAAAGTCTTGTCTGATTTCTACATATACTGGATTTGCTCCATCTAAACCTACTACAATTCCCCCGCCTGCACCGTCATTTGGAGTAACAGCATTTGGCCCTATAACCATTTTTGTAGAATATGTATGATAGTCATAGCTAACCTCATGGTTGCCAGAATCATCTTTAGGAACCAAAATTGAATACTCACCTGGATTTGCAGGCATAATAATTTCATGGTTTGCAATTGTGCAATTTGATCCTGCAAGAATAGTTGCTTTTTCATCAAGGTCTGATTTATTGGTGATTATTTTGTGAGTTCTAACTGGACTATTAAATAAACCTCTTTGAACATTTGCAATCTTGCCCGTAGGATAATATTGTATCTGTCCTGTAAAACCTGCTTCTGCAGAATATGTGGCTATCGCTGCCTTTAAATCATTTGAGTTGCTGATGATGCTACTATAAGTTCCAGTTGATATGGTCGGAGTTACAGAGCTTGGATTTGCATCCTGAGTTATAGTGAAAGAATATTCCTTATCAGCAAAGCTTACTATCTCACCTTCAATAATTGCATAGCCATCATGATCTACGCCCCATTGTGTGAATGGATTAAGTACGTCATTTGGATCAAGATTAAAATAGTTTTGGGATATTGTATCTATATTGCTGTATAGATAGTTAAAGGTTAATGCGTCATCTTTATCCAATGTCCAAAGAACGTCATTCTTATCAATAACTCTTACTGCAGTTGGCCCCTTTAACCCCGTGCCTGAAGGGTCTAATGTTTTATTATTTTGTGGAATCTTGTACTTAATCGTTGCCTGTCCGATTTTAGTTTTAATTGTTTCAGTATAAGTATCTGTAATAATATTTGGGCTAACCAAAAGAGTTTCATTTTCTGGTGTGACCATAACTTTTGGAAGCGTAGAGTCATGAACAATTAAATCACTATTTTGATTACTTAAAATTTGATCAAGGTTCAAAAACTTCATTACCCCATAAGTATCAATATATGCACCTATTTGATACGCTTCAAATATTTCACGAAGAACGTCAAACACTTTTTGCTGAGTGCTGTCACAATAAAAATAGGAAGCTATTATTGGCTGGCTATTAACATATGGACTTCCATTAATAGAAGTACTTCTTAAAGAAACTTTTCTCAAGCTATCATAATCATAATCTGTAAAACCAGACATATCTAATATATTACTAATAACATTAAAGATATTTTCTGATTGACAAACATAATCCGTTGGAGACAAAAATTGTAGGTATTTTGTTATATCAAAAAGGTTAACCGTGACTTTTTCTATATCCTTATTGTCCCAGGACTCTGCGTACCAAACTCCACCAGGCAGCACTCTATCTGCGGGGGTGGTACCTGAAACAGCATCTTGAATTACATAGTTGATGTAAAACTTTACATTCTTCTTAAACAAACCTTTAAGCGGTGAAGTAGATGAGTTATTTGAAAACAAACTTAAAACATTGTTGCTAACAACTAATGGAACATTTGACAATTCTATCGTTGCACTATTTGATGAAATTGCTGAAATTGGCAATGGGCTTTGCTTGTTATCTAGCTCAGATGTAGTATCAAATGTCATCAAGAAGTATGTTAGATCTACTTCTAATCTTGGAGAAATTTCTACAACTTGCAATCTGCTCATGTCAGAATGTGCAACATCTGAAGAGCTAGCAAAATTAGAATTTATGCTAAAGCTAGTTTGATGTAATACAATTTTGTTAATTGGCTGATACGCTTCTACTTGAGATGCAATTCCAAAACGTATATCTCCTGCAAGATTAAAGGCTGGCATTGTAGACCAGGTTCCTCTTGATGCCCAAGATCCGTCTACCTGTAGATAAAGAATGCATAGTCCAGAATCATCAACATCTGCATCAGTTAGCGATATAGATCTTGAATACCCAGTCACTGTATTAGATAGGGCAACTGTAAATGCACTTGGCTTTCCATATGCTACATTAAACTTTAAAACTATTTTATTAGTATTTAGTATCTGATCATAAACTCCACCTAGGTATGGGGAGCCAATATCTGAAACAAAATATCTATAAGTAGAGTAATCTGAAACCATTCCATTTTTATAAAGAGGATTTGAATTTGCTAGGCCCAAAAGTCTTGGGTGAAATACAGCTGGGCTAATTGGCATTTGTGTTGGCCAAGTTTTTGATGTTGATAAATCTGTGCTTACTCTTCTAAAGTTATTTGGCAATGGTGTTAAAGAATTACCTGAAGGTACATAGCTTTCACCTGGTCTAAAATGTGTAAATGGTGCAGAAGTTGGCCATAAATTTCCATACTGATAATCAAATATGCTAGTTTGATAAATTTGAAGTTGATCTACAAATATATCAATTTCATTAAAGCTTGTGTCAATAGCTGTGTAATCAAGGGTTAGCGTAAAGTTGCTATATGGTGTATCAACAGGCCTTGAACTAACAAGCACTTCTACACGTGTCCATATAGCACTATCCAGAACAACAGATGTTGTTGAAGATCTATGAGAATCTATATATGTTTGTGCAGATAAAGTAACTTGAGTATCTTGGTTTACTCTTGCAAAGAATACAACTTTATAGGTATTAAGTCCATTAGGGACTGAAACATTTATCTTTGCAGCTCCCGCTTGATTTATTGTGGAAAGCTTAAGTGAACTATGTGGAGATGGATATGCGGTAGTAAATCTTCCGACACCTTCGTTGCTTACAGATGAGCCTGTTGCAGTCCACTGATCAGCATTTGTCCAATCTAAAGATACTTGAGATCCATCTCCAGAGAAAGTGGTAAGAGGTGTATAAAAGAGGTTATAGTTCCACTCAGCAGAAACTGCTGGTGTAACGTGGTGTGTGCTTCCTGATGAGAAATATTGTTTTACTGGAGTTGTTCCTAGCATTATATCTCCGTAAATTCTATATTAGCTGTGACCAAATCTTGGGTATTGCTTCTCTTCTCTACATCATATGTAAAAGATGTCATGAATACAGTATACACGGAAGAGTTGTTTACTGCACTTAAAAAGGTTCCTGGGTCGGGGGTAAATGGAGTTGGATTAGCAGAATCAGTAGATAATCCTGAGCTAATTACCTTTACGTATATTGGAACAAATACATTTGCTTCATAAAATGATTTCAACCATGCAAGACCTACGCCTTTATAGTTGTTTGGCAAAACTGCATGATCCCAAGTTATTACGCTTGAAGATGATGTAAGCTTCCAATCAGTGGCTATCTTATGTTTTCTAGCAATAACAAATCTTCTTAAAGTTCCGTCTGCCATACGGTTGGTTTTTTCAATTACCTCGTATGAAATCTTAATTGGGTTTCTATTTTCATCAGTAATATAATACCAATTTGTATTGTCAGTAGAAACTGCAATACCGCCGTTAATTAAATGAGACATTATAGACCTCCAATTGTAAAGCTAGCACCATTTTTCTTTTGCAGCTGATCTAGTGCTTTTGCTATATCTGCTGCTGATGCCTTACCTGCATTAATTGTAACAAGATATGTGTCTTGAGACGGACTTGCAGAAACTACAGAACCCATTGTTGATGCACCCTTTGCAAGTGCAACTGCTGCTGGGCTATTCATTGTTGCCTGAGTATATGTTCCCAATTGTACCTTTTGAACATTTTTGAGAGCTTGAATTTGAGCTGCAGTTGGATTAAGTCCTTGAGAAATAGTGTCTTGGAAATCAGACATTGCAAGTTTTGCATCGTCCAATGCGGACTTATTAGAGTTAGTTATAGACTGTCTATTAAATTCATCTGTTGATGCTGCTGCATCTTGTCTTAACAGGTTAGCCTTTAAATAATCTCCAGATGCCATTGCTTGAGTAATTTGATTTTGAATATCAGTCTGCTTTGTTGCATAGCTTAACTGATTTTGAGCAAGAGTGTTAACTCTGTCCATAGCTGTCTGCAATTTATCAAGATATGCAATATGCTTATTTTGCTGATCAATAAGAGTTTTATATTTATTTTGCAATGCAACTGATGGGTCTACTACAGTTCCGTCATTAGTGCTGCTACTACTTGATGAGCTGGAAGAACCTGGCGGAATTGGAGCAGTCCAATTATCTGCCCATGTTGCCCAATCTTTATTTTGCTTAAAGAAGTCTCCTGTAGCAATTGTTCCTGCTTTTAATGCTGCTGCATTTTTTTCTTGCCATGCAATAAATTCTTTTTGCATAGTAATTTCTTTACCCTTAGCAACCCAACTAGAATTCATCAATGTTTGACCGATTACGGTGTTTTCATTTACAAGTCTTAACTTATCAGCTAGAGTTTTACCGCTTGCACCGACTGTTTGAAGTTGACGTGCAAGGTTTTGCATTGATGGGTCTGTAGATCTTGACATAGCATCCGTAACGATATCTGGAGCTTTATTATAAGAAGTATTAGCTAAAGCGTTAATATAAGAATCTCTTTTTGCCTTTGATTGAGTTATATCAGTTGCCATCTCAAATGTTTGACCCTGGCCCTTATTTGTGATTAAATCATTAATTGAATTAACAGCTTCATTTCTTGCTTGCTGTGAATCTACATAGCTAACGCCAGGGATTGTCATTCCGTCCTTAGATTGAGCAAATCCCTTTAAAGTATCATTTGTAACAAAATCAATTTGTCCAGACACAGTATCGGTAATTGCTTTTTGCTGTCCGCCCTTAAATACAGCAGCAATTGCTGAATTTAATCTATCTCCTGTTACAAAACCTTGACCTGCAGTCTGGGCTAGTCCTGACAAATAACTTGTTACATCTCCTTGCGACCCACCTCTTGCTGCCTGTGCTTTAGCTAATTTAGTAAGGAAAGCAATCTGTTGATTTCCACTACCATCTCCAATATCTCTCAAACCTTCAAAATTTAATCTTTCAACATTGCTCTTATCAAGAGCTTCAATTCTTTTTACGTTTGCAGAAAGTGCATCAGGAGAAAGTCCACCACCTGCGGTACTTCCTGAAGTTGTCTGATTAATATTTACAGTTACATTCTTTGTGGCTGGAATTGCATTTACATAATCTGCAGTTGAAGAAAGAGCTGAATTAACTTTATCAATTCCATCTTTATATTGAGACATAACGCTATCACTTGTTTGATAAGCAGAGTCTGCAGCTGCTTGGTGTTGCTTTTCCATTTCAATAAGTTTAGATACACCTGAGTAGAGTAGAGAGACTGCAAATACTCCCGCCATAACTTCTGCAGCGTATTCTTTTGGAGCCATCATTCCAGCCATACCTGCAAGTGAACCTGCAGTGCCTAAAGCCGAACCTGCACTGCCACCGATCATGCCACCAACCATACCAACACCCATCATACCGCTAGCAAGGCCCATCTTGCTTGAAGCAATTCTACCTACAATGCCTCTAGTTTTAACAGCCTCTTCTTCGAGTGTTGTATTGATTGCATTTCCAGTCTGCATAGCAAAGTCTTTTGCAATAGCAAGTGCTTCTGGGGTTGTTTCAACAATTCCTTTTCCGAGTGCTTCTGGAATAGTTGCACCTATAAGATTAAACTGCTTATCTTCAGCAAGTAGTGTGTTTGCAATGTCTTGCATAGAAGTAGAAAGCATGTTTTCCATGCCAGGAAGTGTTTCTTGGAAACCTTTTTGAATTCCCTGGCCAATTGGAACACCGACTTCTTCACTAAATAATTCTGAAGGACTATTAATTCTTCCTTCTTTTTTGGCTGATACAAGAATTTCATCAACAGCATTTTTACCAGACAGTGCCATAGCTTCTGCATTGAGCATGTCTGATGCTCCCCAACCGCCTGCAACTCTGCCTGAATAAGGGCTTGAACCGCCTAATCTATTACCGCCATCTACACGAATTTCAGTAATAGTCTTTTCTGCTTTATCAACTATGCTTGCAAATGCTGGATATATACCACGAATTTTTTCTCTTACAGATGCCTCAATTTGAGTAATATCTGAATCCATAATGCCAAAATTAGGTCCAACCTTTTCTTTAAGGTTTTCAAGTTCTTGGACCATTGCATCATCATATGCTTTTTTAGCTTCTAGTACAGTTGGATCATTAGGATTAACTCCAGCATGAACTAATGATTGATCCCACTTACCCGCACCGCCAGCTTTATAATCATCTACAAACTCACCGAGGTTTGCTCCGCCTTTTCCTGGATGCATGACATTGTTATACTTACCAGCCATATCGTAGCCTAGGCCACTCTTTATTCCTACACGAGAATCTGGAGACTTTCTAACAAGTTCTTCTAAATCAGTTAATGCCTTACCCTTTAATTCAATAGCACCGCTTTTAACCTGCATCAACATATCAGATGCAGACATTTGTACACCAGAGCCTACGTGACCGAACTGCATTTGTGATGATGAATTAGCATTCATTCCCGCTCTAAATCCTACTGCTGGGACTTCCGTAACTCCCTTGCCCGCAAAGTATGATCGTAATGTTGGGTCAGAAATATCTTCTAAAGCTGTAGAACGAGATCTATATGCTGTGCCAAGGCTTCCAGAAGTAAGTTTCTTGCCAGACGATTGTACGTCTTCGATTGCACCTTTAAGATTCTTTCTCATTTCAACAAGTGCTGCTGGCTTTAAAGAATCTCCAATCTTTGCAGTAGTTGACAAAAGCTTTGATTCTTCAGCATTAATAAGTTGAATTGCTTTAGCTTGTTCTTTTGCATCAAGAGCTGAAACAACTCCAGCAAGTGGGTGATCTTCTGAAAGCGTTGTTGCGTAGCCCTTTGTTCCACTTCTATGTCTAGGCAATGTACCATCAATCATTGCTGAAATAAACGGACCATACATTCTTGCCTTATCAGCAGGGATTACTGCCTCACCTGGAGTTAACAATGCTGGATAATTATCTTCATTGCCACTTCCTGGAACGCTTGTTGTTCCGCTATTAAATCCAGGTAGGTGCATCTGTGTATATACAGATGCTTCTGTTGTTGCAACTGCACCAATTGTTTGTACTAGGCCATCTACTCCCGTTCCAACGTCAAGAGCTTTCACCATTCCATTAATACTAATTGTAAGCTTATCAATTGCACCTGCAAGCAAATCAACAGAGCTTACATTGTTTAACATATCATCATTAAACATTCTTGAAGCATTTTGAGCAGCAACAAGTTCTGGAGTTAATAGTTGACCTAAAGTCTTGCCACCTGTTGCAAGTTGCTTAATGTTAAATATACCCTTAACAAGGAATCCTATAAAGTTGGCCATCAAACCAGTTAACATGATGATTGGTCCAGCCAGAACTACACCAATTGCTATTGCACCCATAACTGTTTTAACTGGGCCTGGGAGCTTACCAAATACATTGGCAACAGCATTACCAAAGTTCATGAGTTTGGTTGCAAATTCAAGAATCTTTTGTCCTACTGGAACAAGATCGGCTTTAAATGTTTCAAGTGCTCTCTGATATTTAGCAGTTGGAGAAGATGTTGCTTGCTTCATTTCTTGGTTTGCAAGGTCTGCTAACTGACTAGATGTTGCTCCTGCAACCTTCAATGCATTTTGGGTTTGAGATCCAATTCTACCAAAGTTGTCAAGAAGTGCTGACACACGAGCAAACTGAAACTTACCAAAAAGCTTTTCAATTAATTGTTCTCTGACAAGTGGTGTTAATCCTTTAAGACCTTCTTGTAGTTTTTCAATCATTTGTACTGGAGTTCCTGCATTTTTAACTGCAGATAAATTAATTCCAAATTTAGAAAATTCTTGTGTTGCTGCAGATGTAGGTGCGATGATAGATGCAAATGCAGATTTAAGTGCGTTAGCAGCTTGTGCAGCTGGTACACCAGCTTCTTTCATAGCAAGAAGCATAACAGCTGTATCCTTATAGCTTCCACCCAACTGCTGCATAATTGGTCCAACACGAGGGATCGCATCCGTCATATCGGAAAGAGACATTGTTGTTTGCTTTTGCATATCAGATAGGAAGTTAACTGCGTCTGCTAAGTTTGTTGTGCTAACTCTATATACGTTTTGAAGAGCAACAATAGCATTGGTTGATTGATTTGTGTCAATACCGCCAAGCTTTGAAAGTCTTTCCGCCTGCATTGTAATATTAAGAAGATCTTGGCCTTGCTTACCCATTGCTGCAAAGTTAGCAGCAGTCTTAACAGTTTCAGTTTGTGCAATACCCATTGTATTGGCAATTTGCTTTCCTAGCTGTAAAACCTGACCTGAAATTTGATCAAGTTCAGCTTGGCTTGGTGGCTTAAGTCCTTCACCATAAAGTCTTTGTAATCTAGTAAGCTCTGTATTTACAGATGTAAATGCTGATGTTGCTTGCTGTCCAAATATCATTAATGGTACAGACATACCGACAGTTAACTGACGACCCGCCCACTGTGTATTCTTACCCCAGTTTGTAAGGGCTTGAGATCCCTTTTGAACTGCAATTGCATAAAGGTTTGCTTCATTTGCAGCTATCCTTGTAGCATTAGAAACTTTGTCAATTTGTGTGGGTGTATATACAGATAAAATTCCTTGCTTGGAAGGATCGTTCATGACAATTGAGTTTTGAAGTTTAGTTTGTTCAATAGCTAATGCTTTAACTTGAGTTACAGCCTCAGAAGTTTTTTGACGAATAATATTATAATAATCTGTAAGCTTTAGTTTACCTGCTGCAAGAGCTGTTCCAAAACGTTCTGTTTCGGATGTCATTGCAACTGTTGATTGTGTAAACTGCCCAGCTGAAAGCATAGTCTGCTTGAACTGAGCTTGCATGCCTGCTAGGTCTTTTGTTAGTGTTGCATTTAATCCAACACCTGAAAGATTTTTTTGAAGGAGAGCTACTTGCTCTTGAAGTGATTTAATTCCTGCATTAACAGATGAAAAATCTCCTAATGCTACTATGTTTAATTCAACATTAGCCATTAATCCTCACCCCCTAAAGTCATAAAGCCAAGACCTTCGCCTTCACCGAATCCTTCTTGTTTGGCCTGGAAGCTGTTTCGAAGATCTGCAACATCTACAGGTTCTTCCTCAACTTCATCCAACTCAATTCCCTGAATTGCTGCAAGGAACTTTCTGTCTTCAGCTGCTTTCTTTCTTGAAGCATCTAGCAAAGCCATCAACTCCTCCAAAGAAATATTACTTTCTAGTTCATCGAAATTTTTCCAATGACCCAGCAAGAAAACTTCAGACTCTAAGGAGCGTAGGTCTAGTTCGTCCCAACTAGTGCCGCTCCCAGGAGGTTTGGGTCAGTTAATTTTAGACCCCCACAAATTTCAAGAATCTTCATCATTGTAGGAATTTCAATTACATTCTCAAACTGATCTCTATCAGTTCCGAGTTCTGGTCTGGCTGATGTTTCGAGGCAAATCATTGCTGCCTTAATAAATATATCCATAGCTGCATTTTCATCTGCATTAGCTGGATCATCCATTGTCTGAATAACTTCCATAAATTTTCTAATCTGCTTAATAGGCAGAGGCTTCAATGTGATCTGTGATCCGTCACTGAGTTCAATGTCTACAATATCATATACTGCTGTTGCCAATTTATAGCTCCTTTGTGTTAGTTAAATTATACCAATATTATGCATGAATACAAATTCAAGACCCCCCGATTTCTCGGAGGGCTTGAAATTCTATATTAAGTTATAGTCTAATCAAAGATTAGATAGTTCCCCATACACGGTCAATAACGACACCGTATTCACGGCCTGCGTATGATGGATCTGTATCGTCTGGCAAGCAACGGAAGTTCACTGGGAACACGGTTGCTGCATCACGCTTAAGTGCATGCATTGTTGTATCAATAGATACTACACGACGTGCAACATAAACACGCTCCTTGTTACGGAGATCAGAAGTTGAACCACCTGTAGCTGCACCAATTGTACGTGGAGCATTACCTACGGCAATGAGTACACGCTCTACTGGGGCATCACCAAGAGCACCTGCTGCGAGATTAAGTGTCGCACCAGTTTCGCCTGATACTGGAGTTGATTCATTAAGATTTGTTACTGGAGCAATTGCAGAACCTGTATTTGCATAATAGGTATCCATTTGACCCCATGAAAGCTGAAGATTCTCGAGAGTTGCTTCTGCAAGCTCTGACTTAAGGATAACCTTAAGAGTCTGCTTGAAAAGACGTGCTGCATCAAGAAGCTGATCAACCATAACTTCACCATATACTGGCTCGTATGAAACTTCAAGACCTGTAGATGTGTAACCTACTTCACGATAATTAGCTGAGTTAATCAAACCTGTACGTGCGGAAGCCTTTGAAGAGCCACCGAACAATGTTGATAGAGCTGCATCTGTTGTTGCTGGACGGCTTGAGCCAGTTCCTGTGCTTACGAAAAGATCTGCTGCACCAACGATTACGTTTCTAGTATTTGTAGCCATTTATTTATTTCACCACCTTATTTATTTTAAAATAAAAAAGCATGTAATTCACATTTCCTCAGATAAAGCATAGCATTAAAGCTTAATAAAACAAAGTTTTACAGGTATCTTCCAGTTACTGGATCTAGGTCTCGACTATAGACATAATCTATGGTCATTACACCTGTCATCATCCCGCCTTCTGTCTGAAACGACTGAACTGGGTCATTGCTGACTAGCTTGAAAAAGTGGAAGTTGTAGGGGCTTTCTGGGTCTAGCTTTAAATTAACCTCAGAAGCTGACTTATCATACCTTCTAAATACGTCTACCATTAAGTTGCTTACAGTCTGTATCTCTTCGGGAGATGTTGAAGTAATTTCGATTGTCATGCTTTCTTGAGACATCCACCATTGTACGCCATAATTCTTTTGCATAATATCATAAACTATATAAGTCTTCCCAGGCAGTAGGTTATTAAATTCTGGAACTTGTTGAGATGGGATAATTGGAATCAGGGGCATAGCAAAGCCATCCGCTACATAATCATTTTCATTGAAAAGACCAGCATCTTGAAGTTCTTGCCATATCACTTTTCTTACATCATATGATGCTACTTTTGTATAATCTGCCATTATGCTATCTCCTTAATTGTACCGCCAACTTTATCGGCTAAAGCTTTAGCAGCTTTTATAACACCTGCAACGCCTTGACCATCATTAATTGCTTTTGAAGCATCTTTGATTAAAGCTTCATAAAAACCAGATGACTGCATAATCTTATTAGGATTCATGCTATACCATTCTACCATGTAGTCAGCAAAAGCATTCTTTGATTCCACCCCGCCTGGGTTTAGTATGTTTATGATTGTGCCAGGTGCGACAAATGTAGGTCCATTCGAACCCAGGAATGCGAGTACTCTTTGTGAGGAAAATGTAATTGGAGCACCTTCTTCCATTACTCTTGCCTTGTCTCTAAAAATATTTTTTGCTTGAACAGATTTTCCTGTTCTGCCTGGAGCTAACATTTCTGGAGGAACTGGAACTGGAGTTCTAGATGGCAGAAAAGAATAGCTAACAGTTAAGCTACCATTTAATATTGCTAATCTTTCTACAACAAATAATCTTGCTTTTGGATTTCCTACATTTCCCCACTCATACACGTGATGCATTTTCTTTGGGTTTTGTGCTGCATAGCGATCTAAATCTAAAACAAACTTTTCTCCAGTAATTGCAAATGCAGCTTTTGCTACCTCATCAACCACAGAAGGCTTTGTTAACTCTTCTACAGCATTTGTGTAGCTTTTAATTTTATTTATAAAGTTGCTATTGTCTATGGTCAGTTTTATCATTTGACTGTACTGGTACCCTTTGCAAGACTGCTTCAAAATAAGAAACTTTACCGAATGGGTCTAAGACAGCGTGAGAAGAAAATACTTCAAATATTGTGTCTGGGGTGTCAAACTTATCAATTTCAACCCAAACCTGATTGCCATCAGCACCTTTAATGCCAGATATTCTCCAACGCTTACTTAAAAGTTCTAAAGACTTAACTCTAAGTTGAAGCTTTTCTGTATATCCACCAATTGATCCTTTATCAAATGCTTTGCTATCACCTCTTGTTGAAGCTCCACCTGATTTAATTGGTTCAACTTTACATTGAATAGTTTTGTCATAAACCCATTCTCTTGTAATTGCTCCAGTATTTTCATCCTGATAGTTTTGCTGAATGTATAGATCAGCTTTCATATTCATGATTGATGCCATGATAGATGAATTAAACATTAGATTATACCAATGTTCATATTTCTATATTGGTCAAGAATCTTATCTACAGTAACGTTTCCTGTACCATTAAAAGCTCCGCCAGCCATTTCAAATGAAATTTCTGAAAGATCAACCTTCTTCAAATACTTATTACGCCAGTTAAAGTCATTTGATATGATATCGTTAACTAAGAGCATGGTGGCAAGCTTGATATCTTCTGGAACATACTTATAGCCTATGTCACCTTGGAATCTATATCGAGCATGGTCTCTAAATCTTCCATAATAAAGTACGGTTGGATCAACCTGATTATCATATCTGATATCCCAGCCCGCATCAAAAATTCTTGCTGCAAATCCAGTGTCGCTGATATCAACTTCGAATCCAAAGGTATTTAGATACGGATCAACAGTTTTATCAATTACTAGGATGTCGTCTTCCCATAACTTGTCTATGGTCAACATTCTCTCTACAAATTCAATAGCATCGGAACCATTGCCAAACAGTTCTTGACTGCCATATCTTCTACCAAAATCTTGCTGCGTGTAGCCATTAATAATTGTTCTTGCAATCTTCTCAGCATATTGAAGATCGCTAACAGACTTGTAGTTAACATCTTGAGGTCTTGCTCCGACTCCCAAGAAATCTTCGATATCGCTAATAGTTGCATAGACAGTTTCTATTGCATAATAGTTTGTTTCTTTTGTTGGAATTGAGTTTACGTGATAATTCCAAACTACCTCTAAGGTTCTGTTAACCTGAGTCAGTGCGGGAGATATAAAGAAACTATAAACTCCCGTCGCTGGCTCGTCTACGGCTGTAATACTTGCAAAACCATTAATTGGTTGACTATCATTATCTGCATCATATACGCTAATGATTGGCAATGAATCTGCTTGCGATAGCACTCCATTGTTATATACGTTTAAGTATACCTTCTCTTGACTTCCCTTTTGTATATTCTGCAAATGAATCGCCCCCTAATTAGTTATAATACTCCTGCAGCTCTCTAGGAGTAGCAGGTCTAAAACCTTGCTGAGTATCAAAAATAGCCTGGGCATCAGATTCTGCCATTGCGACAAAAGGATGCTCTTGGGTAAAAGTATGACCTCTTACCTGATATGAATGGTTGTCTCTCTCCATCTTAACCAAAATTGAATTCTCTGTTTTCAAAATCTTCTTCTCTCTCTTCTGCTTTTCAGCAGCTGGTACATCAATTTCTTCCTTTTCGGCACCAGAAAATGAACTGTACATCTGGTACGTAATTCCTTCTTCTTCTAGAACTGCTGCAATTTCAGTCTTTGTTTTAGCTTCTGAAATATCAACGCCAAATGAATCTGCAACTTTGCGTAGTTCTGTAATTTTTAGATCTGTAAATGACATGTATTTTCCTCTCGTCATTAGCTATTATAGCAGAAAATGATCAAGGGGAATACTTTAAGTATTCCCCCGATCTTGCATCTAATTTAAATTAGAATGTGTAAGCTCCATTGCCACCCTTGACATGGGCACCGTGTGATACGGAACCGAAGTCTGCTGAGTTAGCTACTGAACCTGCGACCTTAACGTTCTTAACGATAACGTGTGCGTCGTAGTTTTCCATCTGTGCACCAACACGGATATAGAGTGTGTACTCAATTGTATCCTTCTTTGGCTGGAACAGACGATAAACTGTTACGTCACGCTTGATACCGACGATAAAGTTCTGTGGGAATGTCAAGTGGACATCTCCATGATAACCTGCTGCACCGCTGTAATCACCAGCAACGGTCTCTTCCATCAACGGAACGTTGATTACTGGAATACCAAATGCGAATGGGGTTACAGTTCCTGGTCCACCATCGTTAGCAGCTACGTCACCACGAATGATGCCAGAAGCGATATCGAATGGAGTGAAGCCAGAGCTTGTCTCTGCGGTCAAGTTGTATAGGTAATCCTGTACAAGGTTTGATCCTGTGAAGAAACGAAGCTGATTGCGACGCTGCTTGTACTTACGTGGAAGGGTCTTGATTGCAAGGTTGAATACAGCCTTGTCAAGTCCTACTCCCTGTGCATCAACGACGTGTGCATTGTCAAGTGCGAGCTGACGGAAGCCCTTGAACGCTGAAAGCAATCCTGAACCAGTACCTGTACCGTTGATCAAGAGATCCTCGATATCGTTACCAGCCTGGGTAGCCATCAAACGTGCAATGTGGTCTTCTAGATCTGGACCCTCAACGTTGTCTTCGAGAGACTCAGATGAAAGTTCCCAATCAAGACGAAGCTTGCGGGTTGTTAGGGAAATCTTTGCGAAAGTTGCTGCTGCATTTGTAATACCACCTGTAGCACCTGTATAATCACGAGGATTATCTTCTTGTGCTACGGTCATAATACGCTGTCCAACTGCAACACGATCAATCTCGGTTGTGTTAGAACGCATACGAATTGTACGTGCTGCCTTTGCAAGGATTGTTGCATCCCACATGTAATCGAGGAAACGATTAGCCTGATCTGGGTAAAGGAGACCATTACCTGAGAGAGCATTAGTATCGCCAGATGCGTTTACAGCATCAGAACCAAGATTAGTTGTATCAATTACTTTTTGTAGAAGTTCATTACTCATTTATTATTTCACCACCTTATTTTTTTCTAGATTATTTTGTCAAGCTATTAACACCGAGGAAAGTGCCTTGCCATAGACTTTTTTGCATTTTTGTTTCGCCAGATGGAGCGTCAACCCCAACGGACTTTTTTACTGCACTCGCTGATTCAAATCCTGAGAAACGATGATCAATATAATCAATCTTCGAATACATATCTGTAATGGACTTGTTGAGTGTCTCATACTTTTCGCCAAGCTCTGCGATTTGCTTCTGAACACTAGTTGATGTTTCCTCAAACATCTTTGTGATCTCTGCAACAGCTGCTGAGCTATCTGAATAATTCTTTGTCAATGACTCACCAACGAAGGTCTTAAAGTCGTTAACCATCTTCTCAAAATCAAGAGTATTCTCGACCTCTGAAATTTCAACAGCCTTCTCAATTGCCTCTGGAGCAACCTCTGGTGTTTCGTTAACTACAGCAACTTCTTCAGCTGGAGCCTCTACATCAGTTGCATTTTCAACTGCTGCTTCTGTATTTTCTGTCATTTCATTACCTCCTTCATTTAGTGAATTGTCTTCACTCTTTGTGATTTTATTTTGATCAGGATACATAAGTGTTGCTACTGTAGTATCAACTACATTAGGCATTACATTTGTTCCCGCCAAACCTGGAGCTGCTGACTCCGTTGCTTCATGTGACGATGTTGGAGCATCATCTTTCTTAAAATAAGAATCAATTACTTTTTCAATTGATTCAAACTTTTCAACATCTGCTTGTTCAACCCAACCAATATTTTCCATTTGATTGCCACAAACAACACAGTCACGTGACGATGCTGTTGATGTTGAAGATACTTCATCAGACTTACACCAGAAAACATTTTCTGTTACAATGCCATCTGCCATCTTCTGAATAGAAAAAATATTTGCAAGAGGGTTAGCTGGGGAATCAACAAGTGACAACTCATGCAATTCATACTTATGAATTACTCTATGTGAATCTTGTCCATCATCTGACTTTTCCATTTTTGCATCTACAATGTTTCCACCAATTGAGAAACCTGTATATGTGCCATCCAAGCACTTTTCCCAAGCATCTGAAGCACCCTTAGATACGTATGCTGTTACATAAATTCCGTTATATTTCTTATTTGTCTTTGGATCAAAAAAAGAATCTTCTTTAAAACTTAACATCTTACCTACTGCAGAAGGACCGTGCATTTCACGAATGTTCCCTCTAAAATTATCAAACGCTGCCTTGCTTGCCTCAGCAGTTACAACGTCTCCGTGATGATCTACGTTGTCCAAAGACGCAAACCCAGAAACGGTTCTTTTCTCCTTGTTTACCTTTGCAATAGGAAAGGAGAGAGCGATAGAAGACTCACTGTTATTCCAGTACGTTTTTTGTAGTTCCATATGTAAATAAATAATATCAAGTTTTATAAATAAGTCATAATTTTAGGTGATATTTTTTACTACTCCTGAATTGATTTTTATGACTTTTTTAACGTCAGTTCCTTCTGGTTTATAGGTATCAACTGGGGCAACTGGTGTTGGAACACCTGAGTCTTTGTCTTCAATATTAGACACGTAAGGCGTTATTATATGTGAATCGGGAGCTACATTTGGGTTTGCCATAGAGTTATGGGATGCCAATCCTCCAGTTATAAAGCCTATTATTGGATAGGCTAAATGGGCCAAATCACGCTGAAATCCCGTAGCAGCCCATGCAGATATAGCTCCAGTGAAGGCTATTCCTAGTTGTTTTGCATCTGCAACACTAAATTTAAAATGATGTTTTATGCTCATAATGAACCCTTTAAAGTATCATAGACTATTTGAGGAACTGCTCCTGCTTTTACTATGATCCCCGCTTTTTTATCAAAAATAACAAGAGCTGCCTGGGTTTGAGTATTCATGGTTCCAGTGGCATACTTTTCTACCAATAAGCCTTTTTTAACAAGAGCTTTTTGAACTGTTAGAACTGCATCATTTGATTGACCTAGTGCAAAAGAATTTGCTGTTGTTGGAAAAGGTGGGGCATAAAATGCTGTAGTGGTTGATGTAGAAGATGAAGTAGAATTATTCACTACACCTGAATGAGTCATCCCTAAAGTTCCTGCAACTCCTGTACCCACTGTTGCCACGGCTGCTGTTGCCTTCTTTCCCGTGACACCTTTTGAAACTGGGGCAAGAGGTACTGGATATTTAGGTCTTACAATTGCCATTACATATAAATATGGGCGATGCTCTCTATAACATCCACCACCATTTGCTGCTGCTTTTGTATTTTGATCTCCAGTATTAAAACCAATTGTGGTAAGTCCATCTGCAGATGCTGCTTCAACAATTTCTACATGCTCTGCAACTCCTGTGCCCCAAGAAAAGAAAACTAAATCTCCTGGCCTAGCCTGATATTTATTTACAACTAAACCTTGACGTTGAAACCATTCTAAACCTGCAGGACAGTATGCAAAACCTTTTGGTGTTTGTGCAGCAATTAAACTTGATAAACCAACTTGTGCAAAACACCACGATACACCCATGGCACAATAACTTGCATTTGGTATTCCATACCACATACCGTATGGATTTTCGTTATTGGCTCCTTCAACAAAACCAATCTGACTACGAGCAACATTTAATACATCTAGTGCTGTAGCCATTAGTTACGCCTGCTGCCTTCCCTCACCTTTTGGTGCACGTGCTGTGCCCATCTTGTCTGGAGCATTAACAGATCTTTGCTGATCACGAGTTTTTCTTCCGCTTGCATCAGATTCTGCATCTTGTGCAGCTTTTGGATTAATAATAAGAACTTCATCTCCACCTTCAAGTGGTGCAAGTCCCTTACGTGCACGAACTTCGTTAGGAACAATGACTTGATCCTTAAGATAAACATCATCAATTCTTGCTTGAGTTTCTTCATCTGTAAGTGCAAGTTCATTAAATCTAAGAACAAATGCGTCAGTAAATTCCTTGATAATTAAGTTAATCTTAAACTCAAGTTCCTCTTGACGTGGACGACATACTTGTTCTTTAAATGTTTTGTCAGCATCTTTAGCATTTGCTAGAGAGATACCTTGAGGCATACCAATCTTAGAAACTGGAACACGGTGAGCAATGAGAATACGATCTCTATTTTCTACAGCATAGTTGTTAAATGAAGAGTCCTGAATTCCCGCTTCAATTGGCTCCATATTAAACTCTACACGGCTGTTTTCACCATCGGATGGAAGAGGGATATAAAGCGTTCTGTGGTTTCTGCCACGCAATCCTGTTTGGAAAAATTCAAGCAATTTACGCTCTGATTCAGCAGTAAGAACAGCTCCCTTAACAGTAATGATATATCTAGGAACAGCTTTATTTTCAAAGTAGTCTAAATTATATCTTTGTGCAAACTCATCTCCTGCAACTGCGTTCTTTGCTGAAAGAATGTCTGGCACTCCATAGTAAGTGTTGGAAGGAGTGAAGACTTTGAAGTGAATAACTTCATTTGGCTGGGGGTCAGTTCCAATCTGATCTGGGGTCTCGGTGTCACCAAAATTTCTAAAGAATGTGTATCGGTTATAAACAACTTGTACAAAGCCATCACGGTGACGACGAATACGCATAGTAGTTGTAGGAATATGCCCTATATAACCAATCTTTCCTGTAGCTGTTCTACCAACTTCAAGGTAAGCATTCCCAGTTGACTCTAGGTCAATAAAAACCTTCTTCATGTTCTCAAGGAATGAATCGTCAGAGTTCATGCTCTCAAGATAATCTCTTAGTTCTACTTTTGCTTGTTCAATCTTTGATCTTAGTTTGTCAAGCTTCTTTGGATTATCCATGGCATCTTCAATTTTTTGAGTTGTAGCCCATGTATCCTCAAACTTGTAACCTAGTCCAACAACGTTTGCCGCTTTAGCATTCACTGCTGAGTGATGGTATGGAGATACATCGTAAAGCTGTGCAAGGTAAAGCATGTTGTATGGTGGTTGAACAATCTGGAATAGCGAGTATCCTGTTAAGTCAAGCGGGTCAAGTTTCTTTGACTTCGCATCTTGTCTTCCAGTAAATGATTTTTCAAGTCTGTTTGCTTTGCGTCTAAAGTTTTCAGAAAGACCTTCTGATTTTCTTATCTGCTCCCAACCAACACTGAATGGGTCATCAAAAGTTTTTTCTTGCTTACTAAAAATACCTAAATCATCTGAGTTATAAACATTAAACTCTTGATCATTTGGTTCATCATTTACTACAGTAACTTTAGGATTATTCATTTTATGCTAGCCCCATTTCTCTTGCGTCCCGTGCATACTCCATCATTGCTGGAAGATCTTGTGGATCTGGTACCAACCCCATTTCTGCACGTGCTTTTTGTTCTTCAAGCTCTTCTTCAGTAACTTGTCTATGCCCTGAAAAGAAAATAGGCCTGCCTTCTTCTAAATCAAGTTTTCTTGCAGCTTCTTTAATCTTCTGTATTTGTCTTACGTCACCACGAATTGAAGGTATGCTTAAGTATGCTCCATACTCATCCATAACCAATGACTCATCTGGCATCTGCCAAAGGTAGAGGCCATAATTTACTTCTTCTACTGGGGTAACTTTCATTCTAGGCATAGCTATATTTTACCATTCTATTTAATTAAATTGCATTTTTTGAACATTGAAACGACACTTTCTTTATACATGTACAAATGAAAGTACTGGGGAACCGCCATTTAAGCTTGTAGAACTTCCAGAGTACTCCAATATAGAGCCTAGGGATGTTAAACTATCAATAACTGGAGACACATTAATAGTTAAATATGACAAATATCGGGATTGAACCTCAGATAAGGACATTTGGTTAGGAAACATTGAGATATAGCCGTAAACAGCCTCAGAAGGCGTATATTGGCTATAATAGCCTGCTGTTGAAGATGCACTATTCAAAAACATATTGTCCTGTACAGGTGAGCCATATACAATTGTAACAAAGTACTCATTTCCATTTACCAAAGTATAACCAGCTGAGGTAGCATCTTGACCATTGACATAAAGCTTATATACGCTTGGATCCCTAGTTAATAGCTTATTATTAGATACATACACATCAATGTCTGATCCTGTAGAGTGATCAAATACTGCACTTCCCGACCCATTATACTGGAACCAAAAATCAACAGTTTGGACAATAGAGCCAGCTGTCGTAGTTATCTCTGCTCTTCCTGGATCTGTTGAATTTGATTGCTTTGTAAATAAAAAGCCAAAGTTTTTTGATCTATTGATAAAACTATTGCTATCTTTTTTAGGAACGAATGTTGTGCTACTAAATGGAGTCATTAAGAAGCCACCCGAATCTGATGGGAATTGCAAAGTTCTATAAATTCTTACAAGTAGGTTATCTAGTCTTGGTTGAAAATCTAAGGAAGTGTCTGATGAATATATTTGTACCTTAACAGTAAGATTATTCATTAATCCATTTAAAGCAATATTCATAAAGTTTGGAACAACTTTCCCATTTGATACCTGATTATATGTTGATCCGCCATCATAAGAAGCAAAAACCGCAGCATATCTATCAGCAGACAAATCATCAGCTGAACCGCTATCCCAGGATATATCCACTCCTGCAAACAAACCTAGATGAGAAGTTGGAACATTATAGATCCATGTCCCGACTAATGATTGTGCAGAAGAGGACTGACGAATAGTCAATCCGCTATTGTCAGATATCAAATTATAAAAGCTTCCAGAATCGTAATCTGATTGCTTTCTAAAATATCTTTCAGCCAAAATAGACTGTGGTTTAATATTTGTAGGTATATGGTAAGAACTTCCATGCTGAACATATCCGACTGGGTTTGAATCTTCAGATGCCAACATCATGTGGTATCTTATTTCATTTAAAGATAGCTCTCTATCATAAAAGGCAAGATCGCTAATATTATAAGAATAACCTGAATTTGCACCAACAATTTTAATAACAGAGCTATTATCTCTTGCTACTGTAAAGAATTGATTTGCTGGAATTGTAACAGAGTTATCTGATAAGCCATTTACATAAAGGGTTATAATTCCCTCTTTATAAACAGCAAACACGTGCATTTTATAGTCCCAGCTAAATATCTGTTTTGTAACAGTATAAGTGTTACCTCCGACATTAACGGTAAAACTTAAAAAATCATCTTTTGCATATATAGCTGCTACGTTTGTGTTATAAGTTGTGCTATAAAAATTAATAATCTGCTGACTAAAAGAATTTTTATTTGGCAAAGACAGCCAAAACTCTATACCAAAAACTGACTTTTCGCTGCCATCGTAAAAAGCACTGTAAATATCTTTAATTTGAATCAAAGATGAGCTTGTTATATTTGCAGACCCCTT
>Ga0007881_1000144_pt1 | contig 34355 bp, 31 predicted proteins | sample CryBogCBH12Aug09_FD_70959 | JGI IMG/M metagenome (GOLD analysis project Ga0007881, IMG submission 70959) | Freshwater microbial communities from Crystal Bog, Wisconsin, USA - CBH12Aug09 | ecosystem: Environmental > Aquatic > Freshwater > Lake | place: Crystal Bog, Wisconsin, USA | collected... | reverse complement strand
TCACACATGGCCCTCTACGACGACCAGGAGGCCTACTTCGGCGCCCTGCTGGAGTTCTTGAAGGGTCTCTAATCACCGTCACGGTGGTGGTTGACTTGCTACCTCGAGGTCAGGTGTTCGCCACACCTCAGAATCTTCTGACGTGCTAGACAATGGGGTGAATCTGGTGCATGTGAGGGAGAGAGTTATGCGACGTCTGGTCATGTTTCTGTTGGCCGCAGCGGGCGCTGTGGTCTTGTTGTCTGCTCATGACACACCCTCCGCCTCAGCTGCCACACCATGTGGGACACCGGTGGGCCCCTACTGCATTGCCCCACACGCCAATTTGCTCGAAGCGCAGCTCGCTGGCGCCTCATTGGTCAACGCCCCGTTGGCTGGTGCGAACCTCACGTTGGCCGATTTGACGAACGCCGATCTTCAAGGTGCGGACCTGACGGGCGCGAAGCTCGCGGGCGCGAAGCTCACTGGCGTCATCTCTGGGGGTATCACGGGAACACCAGCGCGCCTCCCCAAAGGGTGGGTGGTGACGCAGGGCTACCTCATTGGCCCAGGGGCCAATCTCGATGGCGTGGACCTGAGTGGGGCCACGTTGCCAACCGCTCTCCCATTGGCGGTTGAAGGAACGCCATCGGCCCTTCCCACGGGTTGTGTACTTGCGAACGGCTACATCGTGGGTCCCGGCTTGAATCTCATGGGGGCCAATCTCTCCGGTGCCACCCTCACGGGAGCGGATCTCACAAATACGAACTTGTCGCGCACAAACCTGAGTGGTGTCATTTCGGGTTCGATCACGGGAGGACCAACGCGCCTCCCCAGAGGGTGGGGTTTCGGTAACGGATTCCTACTAGGACCGAGTGAAACGTACGCCGGTGACAATTTAGACGGCGTCACCCTGCGACACGTCAACCTGACTGGCGATACCTTCACGGGGGCCTCCCTCGTGGGTGCTCAGTTCAATGGGGTAACCGTCGACAGTGCCGACTTCACCAATGCGGACTTGACAGGTGCGACGCTGAGCGGCCACATCACCAACGACAACTTCACGAATGCCAATTTGACGGGCGCAACGATTGACAATGCCGTGATCGCGGGCGACGAGTTCGCCAGCGCCGACTTCTCGAATGTGGATTCTCAGCACGATGTTCTGTCTGCGTCGAACCCCACGGACCTTCCATTCTCATGGTTTGGTGTCAAGGGGTACCTGGTCGGTCCGGGGGCGAATCTGACGGGTGACCAGTTAGCGCACGCTCGCCTCCACGGTAGGGATTTCGCCGGCGCCAATCTCACGGACGCTAACTTGGCGCAGGCGAATCTCAGTGCGTCGAATTTGAGTGGTGCAAACCTAACGGGTGCGAACCTGGGGGGCGCTAATTTGACAAATTCGGTGTATTCGTCGCTGACAACTTGCCCCGATGGCAATCCGCTCGACAGCGCCAGTGGGGCTAACTGCCCCAACAACATTGCCGTGATTCGAACAATCAAGGTGGGAAACTTCCCGCGAGGCATCATTTCTGACGGCACGTATCTGTGGGATTCAAATTACACCGACAATACGGTGTCCAAAATTGACCCCGCCCGTGGTGTCGTGGTGAGCACTATTTCGGTGGGTCAGGGACCAGTCGGCCTCGTTTCCGACGGTGTCGCCGTTTGGGTGGCGAACACTATGTCAAATACTGTGACTGAAATCGACGCCGCGACTGGTCAGGTGGAGGCGACGGTACCCGTGGGGACGTACCCAATTGCCCTCGCGTACGACGGGAGCAACATTTGGGTTGCGAATGAGTTTGACGGCACACTGTCAGAAATTGACCCATCAACGGCGACGGTGGTGGCGGTCGTAACGGTTGGGGGCACTCCCACCACAGTCTCGAGCTACAACGGCATGGTGTGGGTGTCCGGTGGGCAGGTCTCCGAGGTTGATCCAGCACTTCGGCAGGTCGTTCGCACCTATACGACTGACAGTGTTAGTTGGGGCGTCTCCGCCGACGCCACCACTGCATGGGTCTCAGAACTCAATGGAGAGGTCATTGGTATTGATGAGAATTCCGGACAAATTGTGCAGTGCGTTCAAGTGGCCTCAAACCTGCGGCGAATTTTCAGTGATGGGACCGCGGTCTGGACGGCGAGTAATTTGCTCGGCACCATTTACGAGATCAGTCGGTTCACCGGTCAAGTACTGGGCGTACTGTCCGTTCCAAGTCCCGGCTTTATCTTTTCCGACGGCACTCATGTCTTTGTGACGGACAACAGCACGGGTACGATTTCTGAGATTGGTAGTTAGTTCCCGAGTACGCGGTCGAGGTGTGCCCCATGGTTAACGCAGTTTCCGGAAAGCCCCGTTGGTGGCTACGTCTTGATGGGGCGGTGCTCTTCGTTGCCTCGCTGCTCACCTTCCGTGTGACCCACCAGCACTGGTGGCTCTACGTGGCGTTGCTCTTCGTCCCCGACATTTTCATGCTCGGCTACCTACGTAACACCACCGTGGGCGCCTTCTTTTACAACCTGGGCCACAGTTACCTGGCGCCGTCGCTGGTCGTCCTCTACGGGTGGCACTTCCATCACGGGGCGACCCTCGCCGTCGGCATTATCTGGCTCGGTCACGTCGGCTGGGACCGCTTCTTCGGGTACGGTCTCAAGTACGACACGAACTTCAAGCACACCCACCTGGGCAGCTTGTTCAAAAAGGGCGAGGAAGACCGCGCTTAGGAACGCGTGATACCGGTCACGCCGTAGACGGCGGCGGCGTTGTCTCGACCAATCAGGGTGGCGACCCGAATGGCGTCGTCGACCGTGCAGTCACCCTTGTCGACCCAGGACGAGAGCACTTCGGTCATGCCCCGGCGCCAGAGGTGGGAACCCACGAAGTGCAACTCGGCCGGCCCCCAGCCGTCGCTTGAGTAGAGCTGCTTGGTGAACGGCCCAATCTCGAGTGATTCGCCAATGATGGTGCGGCTCTGCAGGCCCGAATAGTTGATGGCCTCGCCAATGTCGAAGAAGACGTGGGGGAACATCTGCGACAAGTAGGCGGCCTCGCGCTGGTAGGGGTAGCAGTGGAGCAGCATAATGGAGGCACCCGAGTTCTCGGTGGCGCGCATGAAGTCGGTGAGCAGTGCGGGGTTGGCCCGTAACAGGTTGATGTCGGAGTCGCCGTAACCAATGTGGAACTGGAGGGGCGTACCGGTGTCGATGGCCGTCCACATCAGGAAGCTCAGCAGCACGGGGTCACCAATACGAATGGTGCCAGACGCGGCGCACTGGGCCAACCAGGCACCCGCGCTGCGGGCGACGTCGGCGTCGCTGGGGCGCTGCTGGGGAACATCGAGCCCGTAGCGGTAGGCGGCGATCGATTTGAAGCCCACCGCGCCACCGGCCACCGCGTCAGCGAGGGTGCGGCGAAGAGCGTCGGCAAAGTCGGTGGCAGCCACACCGTCGCGTACGAGCGCTTCAGCCACCGCTTCTAGTCGCACGATCTCGAATGACGGGGCGCCGGAGAGTTCGGCCGTTTCGACAAGGTCGGTCAGCTTGGTGGTCGCGAACCCCGTGTCGATAATCATGGCTCCGAGGTGCGCCGCGGAGAGCAGGCGACGGTTGACTTCTTTGGCCCCCAGCGCCAGCCGCTGCGCCACGTAGTCCTCGGGACTGGCGTGGGGATCGAGGCCGAGCACGGGCGCGCAGAAGCGGCGCACGGCCAGACCGAACTGGGAATCAAAGTTCGTGGTGCCGGCCCGGCGGGGACGGTCCGATTCGGTCATCACGTCTTCAAACTCGTCGCGGGAGAGCTCCACGCGCAGGGTGCCGTGCACGTGGTGATCGATGAGGGCGAGCTCGTTGAGAGCCTCGGCAATAGCGGGGTGGATCATGGTTCGACTTTCCAAGTGGGCGACTTACCAGCCACCGTAGGCGGCGAGCACCTCGGCTGGTACGCGACCGGCGGCCGCGTCATTCAGAGACTGCTCGAGAATGGCGATAGCGCGATCAATCTCGGCGTCGGTAATCACGAGGGGTGGGGTGATTTCAAGAGTGTTGCCGCCCACCTTGTAGACACAGACGCCGAGCTCGAAGGCGCGGTAGACCACCGCGGCGGCGAAGGCGCTGTCGGGGGTGTTGGTCTCTCGGTCGGTCACCAACTCGACACCGTTAGCCAAGCCGTGACCGCGCACGTCACCCACGCGAGGGTGATTGAGCGAGGCAATGCCGGCGCGCAGTCGCTCACCGGCCCGAGCGGCCCGAGCGGGCAGGTCCTCGTCGATCAGCACTCGCAGCACTTCACGACCAACGGCAGTGCAGATGGGGTTGCCCGCGGTGGTGAGGAGAGCGGCGGCCTCGGGGCCGTCGAAGATGGCCGCGGGTCCCACGGCGGCGGAGAGGGGAAGACCGTTACCGATCACCTTGCCGAAGCAGACGATGTCGGGCACGACGTTCTCGAGTTGGAAGGCGTGCAAGAGACCCGGGCGGCCCAGCCCCACCTTGACTTCGTCAACGGCGAAGAGCACGTCGTACGTGGTGCAGAGGGCTGCCACGCCGGTCAAGAAGCCGGGCGGCGGTACGACCATGCCACCGTCGGCCAACATCGGCTCGACCATGATGCAGGCAACGTCACCGACGGCGAAGGCCGCCTCAATCTGCGACAAGGTCGCGGCCAGTGGGTCGGTTCCGTCCGCGGGCGGACGGAAGGGGTTCGGGTAGTCCACGAAGACGGTGTCGGGGTCGGGCGTGGTCGCACCGGCGTTGACGTGTACCCCTGACGCGGCCATGGCCAGGCCAATGCCACCGTGGTAGGAGTCCTTGAAGGCCACGAGGCGCCGCTTGCCCGAGTTGAAGCGGACGGCGCGCAGGGCCACGTCGCAGGCGTCAGAGCCCGCGTGGCCGAGGTAGACGCGACGGTCTCCCTTGCCCGGGACGAGTGCCAAGAGATCCTCGGCCAAGCCCACCGAATCGGGGTGGACGGCCGAGAGGCCACCCGCGCCCGGCGGGAAGGCCGCCGAGCGCGTGATGGCTTCCACAATACGGGGGTGTCCGTGGCCGAGTCCGGCCGCGGTCCACGTGGCGGTGAGGTCGATGAGCTCGCGCCCACCGACCTCCACCAGCGTGGAGCCGAACCCGCGCTCGATAGCCAGGGGAAAGAAGCGGAGCTTCTCAATACCCGCTACCGCGGCGAGGTCGCGACGGTAGAGGGCGGCGGCCCCTGGAGCAATCTGATCGAGACCGGCTGGTTCCATGATTAGACCTCGGTCGTAGGGAACGGTGGCTGTCCGTGACCCGAGGAGGCCGCTAGGTTCTTGCCCTCGCCCTCGGACAGATCACGACTCAGGCCGGCGTTGATCTTCTCGGCGATGCCGGGCGTGGCCACACCAATCAGGAGGCCGACAACCATAATGGCGAAGGCGACGAATGGCGCGGCGAGCCACGAGGTCTGCGTCTTCACGTTGTAGTAGAAGACCACGAGGATAAGCAGTGAACCAATGATGGGAATAATGATTTCCTTCATGAGTTCGGTGCGCTCAGTCAGGATGTGACGGATGGTGCCGAGCTCGACCATGAGGTAGGCCACCATCAGGGTGATGGCACCGATGGTCGAGTAGTAGAAGTAGTCACTCAAGGCGGCGCTGCCGAGGCCCATCGCGGGGTGGCCAGTGACGAAGGACACGACTGATACCACCAGGGTCACGAGGATGACGGCCGTCATGGCCGAGGTGGGCTCGCCACGCTTGTCGAGGCGGCCCCACGAGGCGGGACCAACACCGTCGCGCGAGAACGCGAACAACAGGCGACCGGCGGTGCCCGCCGAACCGAGCATGCACCCGAAGGCCGACATGATCGCGGTGAAGGACAGCACCAGCGAGAACCACTGACCGACGTAGGTGTGGCCGAGGGTGGCGAGGGAGTTGCCCGACGAGGCGAAGGCCTTGACTCCAGCGGCGTCGGTACCGAAACCAATCGACTGCGCAAACATCACCAGAATGAACAACACGCTGGCACCGATGACGGTGGTCAGCAGGGCGCGGGGAATGTTGCGCTTGGGGTCGGACGTCTCTTCACCCAGCGCGGCGGCTCCTTCGAAGCCACCCCACGAGAGCAGCGCGCCAACAACGGCGCCCATGATGCCCGAGAAGCTCTGACCCTTGAAGCTAAAGGTCGAGAAGTCCACGCCGCCGTGCCCGGCGTTGCCGCCCTTGAGGTAAATGACCAGCGTTGATGAGCAGGGTGCGCACCACCGAGCGGAATTCGCGGGTGGCCATGAAGCCGGTGAGGGCCAGGCCGATGCCACCACTGAGGAGCCACGGCACCTGTGTTGGGTGGGCCGAGTTCTGGGCGTTGGCCAAGAAGGCGTTGACGAAGCTGCCAATGGCGCCGACGTTACCGATGGCGAAGAAGAGGTAGGTGACCATCACGCCCCAGCCGGAGAAGTACCCGGCGCGGGGGCCCAGCGTCTTGCCGACCAGTGCGTAGGCCGAGCCGGCCTGGCTGTAGCGCTGAGTGAGACGGATAAAGCCGTGGCTAATCAGCAGAATGCACAGACCGCCTAGCACGAAGATCAGCGGTACGGCTTTACCAACGGCGGCCGCGGTGCCCTGTCCGTTACCGGACATGGCCAAACTCGGGCCGACGATACCGAGGGAGAGGCCGAGGGCTCCCCACACGGACAGATTGCGACGAGGCTTGGTTGCCTGGTCAGTTGTTGCTTGACTCATAAGTCCCCCTTATGTTCTCGGTCCTACCTGGTCCGAATGGTTGCCTCTTCTAGGACGACCACGCGTAGCGGAACTGCACCACGAGGTCGTCATAGGGCGTAGTGGCCGCGAGCGTCACCTCGTGGCCTCGCACGGCGGCGATGGCTTCGAGTTGACGGTCGCTGAGAATCGAGCGCACAAGGGGACTGGCGCAGGAGGCAGCGACGTTGCGGCCTTGGTCGGTGTCGAAAGTGGCGATGGCCTCGGGGGTGCCGATGAGGGCGCTGGGGTCCACGGGCGCCTCGGCGGGAAGCGCGGCCTTCGTGGTGATGCCGTGGTGGGCGAGGCCGAGAATAACGGCGAGGGCGGCGTAGGGGTTGGCCGTGTGGTCGGTGACCTTAATTTCGACGTTGGCCCCGTGGGGGTTACCAAGCGTGGCTTGGCAGAGCCGAACGGCCGCTTCACGATTCTCGACACCCCAGCAGACGTAGGCCCCCGACCACTTGCCGGCTTGCAGGCGGGCAGTAGAGAGCAGCGATGGCGCCAAGATGCCCAGCGCGTTGGGGAGTTCGGAGAGGATGCCCCCAATGGCCGCGGCGCCATCAGCGGTGAGTTCACGAACCCCTTTGCCACCAGAGAAGATCGGGACGCCGTCGCGGGTAAGGCTCACGTGGACGTGGGCACCGCTGCCAATGCCGTCGGTGAGGGCCTGTGGCGCGAAGGAGACCAACTTGCCGTGTTCGCGTGCCACGCGGCACAAGATGAGGCGGGTGACCACCAGCGCATCGGCCGACGCCACCGGATCGAGTGGTGGGGTGGAGAGCTCAATCTGCCCCCGCCCCGCTTCGGCGTGGATTTGCTCCACCTTGATGCCGGCCACGGTGAGGCCGGCGACGATGGCGCTGAAGAAGGCCTCGTTGTCCATCATCGCCCGGAGGCCGTACGCCACACCGGTACCCACCTCGCCAGTTGCGGCGTCGAAGGCAGTGAACTCAATCTCGAAGGCACTCCGTGCCGCGAGCTGGTCGACGTTCAGTGCGTCGACCTGTCGCTGCAGGGAACCGCGAGGGCAGTGTTCGAGCGGAGAGCCGTCCTGGTTGAACAGGCAGACGGGGGCCCAGGCCAGACCATTGCCCAGTACACGAGCGGCCGAGAGATCGACTTTCATGCGCATGTCGCCAACGACGGAGAAGTAGGGCGTCATCGGGAGGGCGTCATCGATGCAGAACATGGCCCACGAGTAGGACGCACCGAGGCCGTTGCGGTGAAAGGCGGCGACTCGGTCGAGGGGCACCTGCTTGGCGCGCACAACGCCTCCGTTGTCGACGTACGTGCCAATGAGGCCAGTCACGCCCTGGCTCCGCCAGGCCTCGACGAGAGACGCGATGGCGTCGTCGGTCAGGGTGGGCATCGGTTGGTTGAGCACGTCGCCTCCTCTGAATAGATCTGTTCAGAAACGTAAAAATTCTTCTGGCGTGTACGATAGACGACAGAAACGGCCGATGTTTGCTTTGAACAGCCGTAAAGGGGTCCTATGTGCCGGTTACTCGCCTTCGCGTCCAAGGAATCAACGACGATTGGCACCTTGTTAACACCTGATGAATTAGCGACGTATCGCGACATGTCCACCCTGCACGGCGATGGATGGGGTGCAGCGGTCTGGGAAAGTGGCCACGCGATTGAAAAAGTGAACTCGGTGCACCGGGCCATCGACGACCCGACCTTCTTCACGGTGGCCGCCGCGCCGGCGACCGCCGGCATCGTGCACCTGCGCTGGGCGACGGCGGGACTACCCGTCTGCATTGAGAACACCCACCCGTTCTCGAGTGGCGACTGGTCATTTGCCCACAACGGCTCGTTCCCACACCACGAGCGCCTGCTCGACGTGTTGAGCGCCGATCGCCGGGCGGCGCTCGAGGGCACGACGGACTCCGAGCTCTACTTCCAGCTCATCTTGCAAGAAACCGAGCGACTCGGCGACATCGTGCCTGGACTACGGAGCGCCGTGTCGATCATTCGGGCCACCTGTGGACTGGGGTCGCTCAATTGCCTCCTGCTGACACCCGGCCGACTCTTGGCGGTCCAGGCCGTCTCGACGACGCCGGCTCCCGTGCAGTCGCTCCAACGTGCCGCGGGTGACGATGGCCTTCCCGAAGGCCACGACGAGAGCTACTACCACCTTCGCTACACCGTCCGCGACGGCAGCTTCATTGTGGCGTCCACCGGAGTGGCCGTTGAGGGCTGGACGACGCAGCGTGACGACACGATTATCGACGTGGCGACCGAGGCGGGGACCGCGCAGGTCTGGTCGCTCGATACCGGAGCGCTCCGGTCAACGATCGCCTTCGCCGCGACGGCGTCGTAGCCCCGACGCCGTGCCGCCCTCGACGCCCGCCACCGTTATTGAACTTGTTCGACGGTCGTTTGCCTCGCTGACCCCTACGGAAAAGAAGGTCGCTCACGCGTTGATGGCGCGGTACCCCGCCGCTGGCCTCACTGGTGTCAGCGAGCTCGCAGCCGAGTCGAAGACGTCGACGGCCTCGGTGGTGCGATTAGTCCAGAAGCTGGGCTTTGACGGGTTTGCCTCATTTCACGCCGCTCTCCTCGCCGAGCTCTCCACCCGCGAAGCGGGACCCCGCCAGCGCCTCGCATCGGCCGTGGATCCCGAGTCGGGCATCTTGCACGGCTTATCGTCGGCCTTGGCGCACTCGGTCGCGTCGATCGCCGACACGGTACCCGCAGCAGAGTACGAGGCCGCCGTGGCACTCTTGACCACTCCGCAGCACCGCATCACCATGGTGGGGGGACGGGTCTCGCAAGCGTGGGCCGAAATGTTCGCCACGTACATTGCCCGAGCACGTCGGGACGTGTCGGTGCTGTCGCGCGACCCGGGGCGTCGGACGGCGTCGCTCCTCGACCTTTCGTCCAAGCACGTGCTCGTGGCCTTCGACTTTCGCCGCTACGACGACGAGACGGTGGCGGTCGTCGAGACGGCGCACCAGCGCCACGCGAAGGTCATCTTGGTGACTGACCTCTGGCTAAGTCCCGCCGCCAGTTACGCCGACATCGTGCTGCCTGTTCCAGTCGACGTGCCGTCACCGTTCGACACGTCGCTCACCGCGCTGGCCCTGGTGGAGTGCCTGACGTGGTCAATCGTGCAGCAACTGGGCGCATCGGGTGCGGAGCGGATGCGTGAATGGGACAGTCTCGCGCTGCACGCGCAGGGCTAGCGGCGACGCGCCGCGGCGGCCGACACCTGCGCGAGTGCCCGGGTGAAGCCGCTGGTCGGATCCGACGGCGACAATACGCCGCGGTCGAGTGGGCCCGTGGGGTCGCAGTTGACGAAGGCGACGTCCGTAACACCGATGCGGGAGAAGATCTCGCCCAGCAGTGGGCGGAGGTGATCGTGCTCCACGTTCGCCCCTTCGCTGTAGAGCCCGCCACTGGCCACGATGCACGTGACGGGCAACCCAGCGAGGGCCCCGGTGGGTTGGTAGAAGGTCTGAACGTTGACGAGGTGGTCAAGCCACGCTTTGAGTGAGCTCGGCGGTCCCCAGTTGTACATCGGCGTCGCGATGACTACGGCACTGGCCTGCTCCACTTCGGCCGTCAGCTCGGCCGCCGAGGCGAACGCTTCGGCTTCATCGGGCGTCATCGCATCGACGGGAATCCGTCCGGCCCGTTGAGCTGGCAGGTCCAGGTGAGGAATGTTAAGTGTCGACCGCTCCCGCAGACCAACACCAGGGTGCTGCTGCGCGAATGACTCGAGGAATGCCGCGAGGACCCGATTGGACCAGGACTGCTCCTGACGTGTCGAGTTGGTAACGCTCAACAGGTACGACAAGGGACTACTCACCGGCCTCGAGGGCGACGTTGGGAATCACGCGGTCCAGCCACGCAGGCATCCACCAGTTGGCCTTACCGAAGAAGTGCATCAACGACGGGACGAGCACCGTGCGGATGACGAAGGCGTCAATCAACACCGCACCGCCCAGGCCAATACCAAACTCGGCGATGATGCGCTGGCCACCAATGGCGAAGGAGAAGAAGACGCAGACCATGATGAAGGCCGCCGCGGTGATGATGCGACCGGTGTAGGCCTGGCCGCGAACAATGGCCGCCTCATTGTCCTGCGTGTGGGTCCACTCCTCGTGCATACGAGAGACGAGGAAGACCTGGTAGTCCATCGACAGACCAAACAAAATGGCGATCATGATGATCGGGAGGTAGGCCTCAACGGGTCCCGTTCCCGAGCCGATCAACGAACTGCCCCAGCCCCACTGGAAGACGGCTACGACGAGACCGAACGACGCGGCGACGGCGAGCACGTTCATGACGGCGGCGGTCAATGGAATGAGGATTGACCGGAACGCAATCATGAGCAACAGGCAGCCCAGGACAATAATGATGACTAAGAACAGCGGAATCTTCGAGTCGAGCTGACTGGCGAAGTCCATGCCAATGGCGGTGGCACCACCCACGTAGATGGCACTGTGCGACTGAGCGGTGACGGCGGGCACGTAGGTACCACGAATCAGGTCGATCAAGTTGTTGGTGGCCTTGTCCTGCGGCGCCGACTTCGGCACCACGTTGATAACAGACACGGTCTTACTCACGGGGAAGACCGGACCGACGAAGGCCACGTCACTGTTGCCCTTGATGGTGGCCGCCAATTGGGTCATCGCCGCGGTGTCGGCGGGGGAGGTGATCTTGCCCACTACTTCGAGTGGTCCATTCGAACCGGCGCCGAAGCCCTTGGCCAGGGTGTCGTAGGCAATGCGCGTTGTTGAACCAGCGGGGTTGGAGCCAGCGTCGGACAGGCCGAGTTGGAGCGAGAGAACGGGCGCGGCCAGCAGGGCAATGACCACGAGTGCAGCCAGCGAGAGGCTCTTGGGGCGCTTCGAGACCGATTCGGCCCAGCGCTTCCAGCCACCTTCTTGCTCCACACCCTTTGGCCCATTGGCCTTCAGGGTGCGACGCTCGCGCCGGCTCAAAATGGTCGACTTCCAGAATGCGAGGAGCGCGGGGAGCAACGTGGTGGCGGCCAACATCGTGATAACGACCGTGGCTGACGCGGCTACACCGAGGCCCGAAAGGAAGCCGAAACCTAGGAACAGCATGCCGAGGAGCGCGGTGCACACCGTCAGTCCGGCGAAGATGACGGCGCGGCCGGACGTATTGAGTGAGGTAACGATGGCCTCTTCGACATTCATACCCTGCTGCAGGTTCTGCCGGGTTCGCGTCACGATGAAGAGGGCGTAGTCGATACCCACACCCAGACCAATCAGCGAACCCAGAATTGGTGCGAACTGCGCGATTGACACCACGTGACTCAGCAGGGTGGTCACGGCCGAGGCAATGGAGATAGCGAAGAGTGCCACACCCAGGGGAAGCAACATGGCCATCAATGATCCGAAAGCGACAATCAAAACGATGGCGGTGGCCAAGAGACCGAATCCTTCGCCCGGTGAGCCCTTCGGCAGGGTGGCGTCAGCAATGGCATTACCGCCTTCGGAAACGGACAGCGTGCTGCTTCGCAGCGTCGCCACATCCTTCAGGAGCTTGTCGATGGTGCCCTTCGGGATGAGGTTGGACGCGGTGGTGAAGGAAATCGACGCGTACGCAATTGTCTTGTCCTGACTCACCTGACCGAAGGAAGTGGGGGCGAACGGTGATGACACGTGCCCGACGCCGGGCAGCGCGGCAATTTCATCCAACACCGGTGCAATAGCAGCAGCGTGGTCAGCGACAGCCCCGTTCGATGACTGGAAGACAATCTGGTCCTGGTCACCGGAGAGTCCCTTCGACGCCGACTCGAGGAGCTTGAGGGCCATGGTCGAGTTCGTCTTCGGCAGCTGGAAGGAGTTGGAGTAGGAATTACCGAGCGACGCCGAGGCAGCGTTGATGCCGATGGCGACGACGAGCCAAATAACGAGCATCAGCCAACGCTTCTGAACGGCAAAACGGGCGAGAGACTTCATGGGGGGCTCCTAAGGGGGGCGGGGGTGGGTGCCCTCAGTTTAGTGGGGGCGCCGAAAACACCTCACGTTAGTGACGTTCAGTATTCCGGTAGATTGGAGGCAACTCGTCCAGCGCTGGACGATGTTTCTCTTGGAGGCAGCCATGGCGGAAGTAGAAATCGGCATTTACAAATCGGCACGTCAGGCGTACGGCTTTGACGACATCGCCATCGTGCCGTCGCGTCGTACTCGCGACCCCGAGGACGTCGACATTTCGTGGCAGATTGACGCCTACAAGTTCGAACTCCCCGTGCTCGGATCGGCCATGGACGGCGCAATTTCGCCCACCACCGCAATTGAAATGGGTCGTTTGGGTGGTCTCGGTGTCTTGAACCTCGAGGGTCTGTGGACCCGCTTCGAAGACCCCACGCCTCTGTTCGAAGAAATTGCGGAACTCGACGACGACAAGGCCACTGCTCGCATGCAGCAGATGTACTTAGAGCCCGTCAAGCTGGAACTCGTCGGTGAGCGTATCCGTCAGATGAAGGCCGCCGGTATTCGCACCTCTGCTGCCGTGACGCCGGCCAAGACCGCTTGGATGGCCCAGACCATCCTGGACGCCGGCCTCGACATCCTCGTCATTCAGGGCACCGTCGTCTCGGCCGAGCATGTCTCGAAGACCGTCGAGCCCTTGAACCTCAAGAAGTTCATTCGTGAATTCGAACTACCCGTCATCGTGGGTGGCTGCGCCAGCTACCAGGCCGCTCTACACCTGATGCGCACCGGTGCAGCTGGTGTGCTCGTTGGTGTCGGACCCGGAAACGCCTGCACCTCGCGCGGTGTGCTCGGCATTGGTGTGCCGCAGGCCACCGCCATCGCCGACGTCGCCGGTGCCCGTATGCGCCACCTCGATGAAACTGGTGTCTACGTCCACGTCATTGCCGACGGTGGTATGAGCCGCGGTGGCGACATCGCTAAGGCCATCGCCTGTGGTGCTGACGCCGTCATGATTGGTTCGCCACTGACCAGCGCCGTCGAGGCGCCCGCCCGTGGCTACCACTGGGGCATGGCGACCTTCCACCCCACGTTGCCCCGCGGTACGCGTGTGCGCACCAAAGTTCGCGGCACCCTCGAAGAGATTCTCGTCGGCCCCGCCCACGAGAACGACGGTCGTTTGAACCTGTTCGGTGCGTTGCGCACCTCGATGGCCACCTGTGGCTACGAGACGCTCAAGGAGTTTCAGAAGGCTGAGATCATGCTCGCCCCGTCGCTTCAGACGGAAGGCAAGCAGTTGCAGCGTTCCCAGGGTGTAGGCATGGGCCATTGACGGTCCTCGTCGTTGACTTCGGGGCGCAGTACGCCCAGCTCATTGCTCGTCGGGTCCGAGAGGCGCACGTCTTCTCGGAGATTGTGCCAACATCGATCACTGCTGAACAGGTGCGGGCCAAGAACGCTTCGGCCATCATCCTTTCCGGCGGTCCGAAGTCGGTGTACGAAACGCCGGCGCCTTCGCTGGACCCCGCCATTTATGAACTGGGATTGCCGATTCTGGGTATTTGCTACGGCGCCCAGCTCATGGCGCAGCAGCTTGGTGGTTCAGTGGCCCACACCGGCGGCGGTGAGTATGGCCGGACCGAACTAACGCGCCAGGGTGAGTCCTCACTCGTCTCGTCGTGGCCGACGACCAGCTCGTGCTGGATGAGTCACGGTGACGCGATTGACCAGGCTCCGGAGGGCTTCGTAGTCACGGCCTCAACGCCATTGGCCCCCGTCGCCATCATGGAGGACACGGCGCGTCACTTTTACGCCGTCCAATTCCACCCCGAAGTCGCACACTCCGAGCGTGGCCAGGAAATCATTGAGAACTTCCTTCACGTCCAGGCGGGCCTCGCTCCTTCGTGGACGAACGAGTCAATCATTGATGAACAGGTAGCGGCCATCCGCGCCCAGGTGGGCTCCGAGCGCGTGCTCTGCGCTCTCTCGGGTGGCGTGGACTCGGCCGTAGCGGCCGCCATGGTCTATCGCGCGGTCGGCAATCAGCTCACCTGCGTGTTCGTGGACACGGGTCTCATGCGCAAAAACGAGGGTGACCAGATTGAGGCCACCTTTACCAAGCAGTTTGGTGTCGAACTGATTCACGTCAAGGCCCAGGATCGCTTCTTTGACGCCCTCGCCGGCGTCACTGATCCCGAACGCAAGCGCAAGATTATTGGTGAACTCTTCATTCGAGAATTCGAAGCCGTCGCTCGGGACTTGGCAGAAGACGGCATCAAGTTCTTGGTGCAAGGCACGCTCTACCCCGACGTCATTGAGTCGGGCTCGGGTCACGCCGCCACCATCAAGAGTCACCACAACGTGGGTGGCTTGCCCGATGACTTGAGTTTTGCCCTCGTCGAGCCCCTGCGCACCCTCTTCAAGGACGAGGTGCGTAAGGTTGGCGAAGAACTCGGTCTCCCCGGCGAGATCGTCTGGCGTCAGCCGTTCCCGGGACCCGGCCTTGGTGTCCGCATCATCGGTGAAGTGACGCGCGAGCGCGCTGAGATACTTCGCAACGCGGACTACGTCGTGGTCGACGAAATCAAGAAGGCCGGCCTCTACCGTGAACTGTGGCAGAGCTTCGCCGTGTTACCGGCGGTGCGTACAGTGGGCGTCATGGGCGACGGACGAACCTACGCGTATCCAATTGTTATCCGCGCGGTGACGAGCGACGACGCCATGACGGCCGACTGGGCACGCCTGCCCTACGACGTCATTGAGTCGATTGCCAACCGACTGATTCGTGAAGTGCCTGGGGTTAACCGAGTCGCGTTGGACGTGACCTCGAAGCCACCAGGCACCATTGAGTGGGAGTGAGTTCCCGCCGGATCTCTGACGACGCGTTATGGGGCGACGACCCAGAGAATGACTCCTCCGCCCTCTCGGCCGACGCCCTGCTCGACGGTTTGACGGCGCCCCAGCGGGCCGCCGTGGTGCAGCGCGGTGGACCGCTCCTCGTGGTCGCCGGTGCTGGTTCGGGTAAAACCCGCGTGCTGACGCGTCGTATCGCGCACATCCTCGCGTCCGGTGACGCACGACCATTCGAAATAATGGCCATCACCTTCACCAATAAAGCGGCCGACGAGATGCGCCACCGCGTGGTCGACCTCGTTGGAGAAGACGCCAAAAACATGTGGGTCTCAACCTTCCACTCGGCCTGCCTGCGGATGTTGCGCAGTCACGCCGACGTGCTCGGGTACGAGCGAGGCTTCACCATCTACGACGCCGGTGACGCCGAGACGGCCGTTGACCGCATCATGAAGGAACTCAACATGGACACCAAGCGGATTTCACCGCGCAGTGTCCACAGCGCTATTTCCGCGGCGAAGAATGAGATGCTGTCGGCCGCTCGCTACCGGGACACTGGTCACGGTGACGATCCGAACCACCGCCGCATCGCCGAAATCTACGCCCTCTACGAACAGCGCCTCAAGCTCGCCAACGCCATGGACTTTGACGACCTGCTGCTGAACGCGGTCGCCATGCTGCGCGCCGACGCTGACGTGCTCGCCTCCTACCAACGACGCTTCCAATATCTCCTCGTTGACGAGTTTCAGGACACCAACGGTGTGCAGAACGAACTCGTGATGATGCTCGCCGCCCAGCACCGGAATCTGTGCGTGGTGGGTGACTCGGACCAGTCCATTTACCGGTTCCGCGCCGCTGACGTCCGCAATATTTTGCAGTTCGAACAGCGCTTCCCCGACGCGGACGTGGTGCTACTCGAGCAGAACTTCCGCTCGACGCAGACCATTCTCGACGCGGCGAATGCCGTCATCGCCAAGAACCCGTCGCGGCACGCCAAGAACCTCTTTACCGATAAGGGCTTCGGTGACAAGATTCGGCTCTACCGGGCTGGCGACGAATACGACGAGGGCCGTTGGGTGGCGACGGAGCTTCGTCGGGCCCGCAACGACCTGGGTCTGTCCTGGAACGACATGGCCGTCTTTTACCGCACCAACGCGCAGAGTCGTGTACTCGAAGAAGAGATGCTGCGGGCGGGGGTGCCGTATCGGGTTATCTCCGGTATGCGCTTCTACGACCGCAAGGAAATCAAGACCGCTCTGGCCTACGCCCGCTTGATCGTGAACCCCCGTGATGAGGCCTCGGCTCGCCGGGTGATCAACGAGCCCAAGCGTGGGGTGGGCGAAGCGGCCCAGGCCAAACTGGGCGTCTACGCGGCCGAACACGGCATCTCCTTCGCGGAAAGTGTCAACTACGCCAAGGCCGCCGGACTTACCGCGAAGGCCCTTCAGGGAACCGAGACCTTTGCTTTCATGATGGAGCAGTTGCGGGCTATGGCCAACGACCTCAGTCCTCGTGAAATGATCGACGCCATTGTTCGTGAAACCGGCATGGGTGCCGCCCTGCGGGCCGAAAACTCCGACGAGGCCTTTTCTCGCCTAGAAAACCTCGGTGAACTCGCGTCCGCCGCCGCTCAGTACGAGACGTTGATGGAGTTCGTCGAGCGCATGGCCCTCGTGGCCGACTCCGACCAACTCGACGGCGGCGCCGGGGCAATTTCCATGATGACGATGCACGTGGCGAAGGGTCTCGAGTTTCCGATGGTGGTTATCACGGGCCTCGAAGAGACCATCTTCCCGCACAAGCGAGCACTCGCTGACGAAGCGGAACTCGAAGAAGAGCGCCGGCTGTGTTACGTGGGTCTCACCCGAGCGATGAAGCACCTCGCGTTGACCCAAGCCTGGAGTCGCACCATGTGGGGCCAGCGCACCGACGCTATCCCCAGTCGATTCTTGGCGGAGATTCCGGCCGAACTGGTGGACGACCTCTCGAAGACCGTGCCGGTCCGTCGCGCAATCTTCCGTGACGAAGACGAGGGTTTCGTTGGTCGTTCGAGTGAGTTCGCGCAAGGTCGAGCCTTTGGCTCGGGAGCTGCTCCACCCGTTCGTTCGACGGGGGCAGAAAACCTCAATCTTTCCGTGGGTGATCGCGTCGTGCACGACCGCTACGGTCACGGCACCGTGACGAAAACGGCGGGTAGTGGCACGGGAGCGCGAGCCACGGTCAACTTCGATGAGCATGGCCCCAAGCAGCTCATGTTGGCCATGACCCCACTGCGTCGCGCCAATTAGCGGGCCGACAGCGTAACGAAGTCACGCGCGTAGGCCGGTTCGAAGAACCGGGCTGGCGTCTGCACCATGGCGGGGTTTAGGTCACGACCGTTACCGGGTGAGGCGTAGCCCGTGGGGGAGTCAGGCGTGTACGTCGCAAAGATGGGCCACAGCGGGTTCATGTCGAGCACCATGGCGCGCACTGCGCCCGCCCGAACCAGCAGCCGGGCAAGGTCCGTGATATTCATCGCTCCCTCGACGTAGACGAAGGCGCCCGAGGCGGTGACGCCGAGCCCCGACCGAGGCGTGTCCACGACCTTGTTGAGGGCGAAGCCCCAGGCTGACGTGTCGTACCGATAGAGCCCCGGGACGGGTGCCCCATGGTCGACGAGCAGCGTGAGATTTTGACGTACCGCGACCACGTTCGGGGTCATGGTGACGTCGCGACCCCAGGCACCCACGGCCATAGAACCGTCTCGATAGATCACCAGGGAAGCATCCCCGGGAACGAGGGCCGCAACCAAGTGGTGCTCGCTGTAGTACCCGCCGTGTGAATCCTTGAGGAGAAACCCACCGTTGAAGGCGGCGACCAGTGAGGCGGCCGCCTCACGAGACACCGGCGCCGTGTACTTCCAGAAGTAACCACCGGGGCTGAGTGAACCGGAATAGAGCGTGGCGCGCACCAATCGAGGGTCAATCCACGCCACCCCGGCGCGGGCTGAACCATTTTGCGGTGGGCGTAAAAATGTGGTGTAGATGGCGGCGTGCCCGTCGACCACACGACCAGCGGGTGCCCACCGTCCCTCGCCGGCCAACGCTGGAGTGAGTAGGGGCGTGACCGTTGTCGGGGTGGCGAGCGGTGTGAGAGGGGCGGCCAGTGCTGGCGACGCGAGTGACAGCGGGAGCAGCAGGGCGAGAAGGCGAGCGAATGAGCGAAGTGGGAGGCGCATAATTTCCTTTTGGGGTGGTACCCATAGTTACCCGTCGACGAGGGAAATTGTCCTGTTCTACTCAGGTCTTTAGTGAGTTCTTAGTCGCCCGCGGCCGAACGGAGCCCCCCATCTGGTCGGGAGTGGCAAACTAGGAACTTATGGTTTCGCCTCGACACGCCGCGCCCGTCTCGACACGCCGCAGCGCCCGCCGCCAGTCTCGGACGGTGTTCTATTGGCGGCGTTTGGTGGTGCTGTCGTCGGTGTCAGTGACCTCGGTGGTTGGGTTCTACGGCATTACCCTCTACCAAGCGCTGCACAATCCCTCGTACGGTGTTTCGGCCATGGCTCGAGGCGCCGAGTGGGGCCGAAACGAAGGCCTCGGCGGCCTCGTGACGTGGTTTGAAAACATCTACAACAGCCTCAACGGGGCCAAGGTGGGTGGCGCACCGAGTAAGAACGCCTTTGGTAGCGGTGGCACTGGTTCAACCAAGACAGCGGCCGGCGCCCTGCCCGTTCCGGCCAGAATCATCTCGCCCGCCGCGCACCCCGCCGCCGACGAAGGTGTGTGGCACCCGGTAGCCCGGTACACCGCCGGCGGAGTTCCCGCCGTCTACGAGGCCTTCGTCCGGCCCGATGCAGTGCACACCAGTTACGTGGTCGGTGTGGCGTGGATGGACACGAAGCTCCTCCGCGCGACCTTGTACTCCGGCTCCCAGATCCCCGGCACGATGGGGCTGCCCTACCGCCACACGGCACCGGTCACGGCGGTTGATTCCCGTTCGTTGGTCGCGGCCTTCAACGCCGGCTTCCGCATGCAGGACGCGCAGGGTGGTTACTTCACCGATGGCAAGATTCTTCTCCCCTTGCGCAAGGGGGCCGCCTCGGTCGTGACCTACAAGAACGGTGACATCTCGGTGGGGCAGTGGGGTCGCGACTTCCACTCCTTCGCCAACGTGGCCTCGGTACGGCAGAACCTCGACCTAATTGTTGATGGTCGCCGCGCGGTCGCCGGTCTCAATCAGCAGAACAATGCCCGCTGGGGCAAGGTCACCGGTAATACCTTCAACGTGTGGCGTTCCGGCCTTGGGGTAACGGCCAATGGCGCCTTGGTCTATGTCGGAGGGCCGGCACTCTCCATTTCGGACCTCGCCAATACGCTGGTGCGAGCCGGGGCCGTGCGGGGCATGGAAATGGATATGAACACCGACTGGGTGGTCTACGCCACCTACACCGGCGCCCTGAACCGGGCTATCAATGGCAGCACCGGTGTCGACATGTTGAACGCGAACAACGTGGGGTCGAACGCCATGCTCGAGAGGCCAACGGTATTTTTCGCTAACTGGTGGACGCGAGACTTCTACACCATGAGTTTGCGACCAAAGGAATTGGTCGCGTCGAGCGCGAGCGGTCGCGGGTAACTACCGATCCATCACCATGCGCCACAACTGGCGAGGGAGGTGTCGCAGGACGAGGTAGACCCAGCGGAGAATTGGCGGACTCCAGATAACGCGCTGATTGGTACTGAGACCGGCCATGACGTACTCGGCTACTTCGTTTGGTCCGGTCATGAACGGCATCTCGGCCATGCCCGCCGTCATACGCGTGCGCACCGCCCCGGGGCGAAGCAGTTGCAGCGAAGCCCCCGTGCCCTCGAGGGAGTCCGCGAGTCCGTCCGCCAGGCGATCGAGCCCGGCCTTGGCACCACCGTAGAGATAGGCACTGCGGCGAACGCGAACGCCCGCGACCGAGGAGATGACCAGAATGCGCCCACTGCCCTGGGCGATCAGTCGATTCCGGATTTCGGTGAGGGCCACCACCGGCCAGGTGAAGTTGACGTTCATCATGCGTAGTGCCGCCTCAGGAGAGATTTCGTCCTCTGACTGCACACCCAACTGACCGACGGCCACGATGACGAGGTCCACGGAGCCCCCCGCGGCGTCAAACGCGGCATCGATACTCGCTGCGGCCGTCTCGGGGTGCTCGGCGTCCAGGTGCACGATCGGCGTCGCGGTGGCGCCGTACTCAACGGCCTCCTCAGCGGCCTTTGCGAGGAGCTCGGGGGTGCGACCGGCGAGCACAACGGTGTGGGCGCGGGCGGCGACGAGTTTCTTGGTGATGGCGCGGGCAATTTCCGAGCTACCGCCGAGAACGATAACCCGCTGGGGCTGTCCGAAAGCGTTGTCCATTAGAACGGTCCTCCAATATTGAGTCGGCGAGCGAGGTCACTGGTGAGTCGCTGGTCGGGGTCGTAGGTCTGTTTGACGGTGAGAAAGTCGTCGAGTCGTGGGTACATCGCTCGCACGGCATCGGGCCGTAGACGTGCGTCCTTGGCCAGGTAGACCCGACCACCGGCCGCGAGGACCAGTTCATCGAGGTCGTCCAGTACGCCCGGCAGCGCCGATGGGCCCACGGGCAGATCGAGGGCGAGGGTCCAGCCCTCCATCGGGAACGAGAGGTGGCCGTGGTTCCCCGGCCCGAAGCGCTTGAGCACGGCGAGAAAGCTCGGCACGCCCGACGATGACAGACGTTCGATGGCCTTGACGACGACGTCACCGTGGTAGTCATCGACGGCGAATTGGTACTGCACAAAGCCTCGTCGGCCGTACATACGGTTCCAGTCGTTGAGTCCGTCGAGGGGGTGAAAGAAGGTGGAGAGGCTCTGAATCTCGCGATCCTTCTTCGTTGGTGCGACGCGATACCAGAGTTCATTGAAGGCACGAATGGTGAGTGGATTGAGCAGTCCCGAAGGGGCGTCAAGTGGCACCCGCAGTCGGGCGTTCGAGGGCCCCTCGAGAGTAACGGTGCCAACGTCGTCGGCACCGGCGTGGTGGCCGCGGGTCAAAATCGCCCGACCCATGGTTGCGCCCTTGGTCATGCAGTCGACCCACGCGACGGAGTAGCGATAGGCATCGTCGCCGGTGCGCATGGCGTCCATCACACTGTCGAGGTTTCGGTGCTTGGTGGTATCCACCAGGACTCGGTCCGTTTCAATGGGGGTGAGACGGAGGGTGACGGACGTCACGACCCCGGTGAGGCCCATGCCTCCAATCGTCGCCCAGAAGAGGTCGGCGTGGTGCGTTGGAGAGATATCGAGCGCACCAACTGGCGTGACGATGCGCATACCTAAGACGTGGTCGCCAATGGAGCCGTCGACGTGGTGGTTCTTCCCGTGGACGTCAGCGGCGATGGCGCCTCCCATGCTGACTTGGCGGGTACCGGGAGTTACGGGGATGAACCAACCGAGCGGAATAGTGACTTTTAACAGTTCGTGGAGGGAGACGCCCGCTTCCACCGTTACCACGCCATCGGCACTCACGTCACTGATGGCGGTGAAACCTCGATTGTCGAGCACGACGCCACCACTCACTTGCGCGGGGTCACCGTAGCTGCGACCGAGTCCACGGGCAATGACCGGACCGTGGTTCAGCGCCGTGAGGAGTTCCTCTTCGGTGCGGGGCATCTGCAGCTCACTGAGGGCGGGCGAGGTACGACCCCATCCCGATAGTTTCTGACGGCTCATCCGTACACTCCAATTCCTACTAAGACGGCCCACACGAGTGCCAGGATCTGCACAGTGTGATTGCGCAACAGCAAGTCTTCGGGTGCCTCACCGGCGGGCGACGAGGCCCCCCGAATAATAAATAACACCGCTAAGACAACGGGTGCGACCGTGAGACGAATGGGGATCGTGAGGTGCTTCACGGAGGACAGACCGGTCGCCGAGGTGTCGAAGGCCCAGAGGCAGTAGGCCGTGACCACCACCGTGGCGGCCATTGTCAGCGCCGAGTTCAAGAACTCGGGGGTGTAGTCCTTCAGGACCACCCGGTTTTTCACCCCCACATTGCGAAGTTCGGCGGAGCGTTTCCCAATGACCAGAAACAGCGCGCCAAAGGAAATGACAACGAGGAACCACTCGGATACGGGAATGTGGCTGGCGGCCGCGCCGGCGTAGGCGCGAAGGAAAAAACCGCTGGCCACGAAGGCCATTTCGATAAGTGCGACCCGCTTGATACCGGCAATGTAGGAAAACGACTCGAGGACGTAGAGGCCGAGTACGACGTACAAACCAAGGGGGTGATTGAGCAGGAGGGGCAGAAAGCACGCGGCGACCGCGAGTACGACCGCGAGTACGACGGCCGCACCGACCTTCAGTTGACCCGAGGCGATGGCCCGAAATTGCTTCGTGGGGTGGGTGCGGTCGTCCTCGACGTCACGAATGTCATTCGTGAGATAGATGCAACTCGCGATGGCGCAGAAGGTAAAAAAGGCAATAAACGAATTTTCCAAGACGTCGGCGTGAAAAAGTCGGCCCGAGGCGGCGGGAGCAATGAAGACGAGGCCGTTCTTTACCCACTGGGGAACACGCATGCCCGAAGTAACGGCGCGAAGGGGGCCGCGCGTTTGTGGGCTGGTGTTCATACCCTCAAGGCTAGTTCTCCCTGCCCTTTGACGTGGGGGCGGCGATGGATTCGACCGTCGCATCATCTTCAGAGATAACGACTAACTAATTTCAGGCCGTCGAAGGGTGTTGTCGAGGTAGAACACTAGGGGTGTTCGCCTAAGTTGCTAGGGGAGTTGTTCTCGTCGCTGGCGTTAGTGCCACTGCGGTCGCACGGAAAGTAGACAGTATGGACCTTTTTGAATATCAGGGGAAGCAGTACTTCGGTCGTTTCGACATTCCCACCCCCGCCGGAGACATCGCCGACACGGTCGACGAAGCCGTTGTGGTTGCTGAACGCATTGGCTACCCCGTTGTACTCAAGGCGCAAGTCAAAGTCGGTGGACGTGGCAAGGCCGGTGGCGTCAAGCTCGCCACCAACGCTGACGAAGTTCGCGAACACGCCAGCTTCATTCTCGGTCTCGACATCAAGGGGCACATCGTGCGTCGTCTCTGGGTGGAAGAGGCCAGTTCTATCGCGAAGGAGTACTACGCCTCCTTCACCCTGGACCGCCCGAATAAGATGCACCTCGGCATGTTGAGTGCCCAGGGTGGCGTGGAAATTGAAGTGGTCGCGGAAGAGAACCCCGACGCCATTGCCTTCATCTCCATCGATCCAGTCAAGGGTCTCGACCTCGAGGACGCCCGTCGCTGGGTGGCCCAGGCCAACCTCGACGAGGTAGCGCGGGAGCAGGCTGCGACGTTGCTCGTGGCGCTCTATCGCTGCTACACCGAAGGTGACTGCGACTTGGCCGAAATTAATCCGCTGATCCTGACCCCCGACAACGTGGTCAAGGCGCTGGACGCCAAGGTCACCCTGGACGAGAACGCCAGCTTCCGGCACCCCGAATGGGACGAGTTCCGAGCCACGGACACCATTGACCCCCGCGAGATTATGGCTCGTGAAAAGGGTCTCAATTACATCGGCCTCGACGGCACGGTCGGCATTATCGCCAACGGGGCTGGCCTCGCCATGTCGACGCTCGATGTGGTCAACCAGGTTGGCGGCACGGCGGCGAACTTCCTCGACATTGGCGGTGGCGCGAACGCCGACGTCATGGCCGCGGCGCTCGAAGTCATTAACGCTGACCCAAAGGTCAAGGCCATCTTCGTCAACATCTTTGGTGGTATCACCCGCGTGGACGAAGTCGCCAAGGGTGTCCTCGAGGCCCTGAACCGCGTCACCATCACCTCGCCCATCGTGCTTCGTCTCGATGGCACCAACGCCGTCGAGGGTCGGGCTATTCTGGCCGACCACTTGAACGACTCGCTGATCACCGAACCGACCATGCTGGACGCCGCCCGTCGCGCTGTCTCGCTCGCGAACGCCTAAGGAGCACTCATGAGCATTTTTGTTGACGAAAACACGAAGGTCATTGTCCAGGGTCTCACTGGTGGACAGGGTCGTTTCCACGGCCTGCGTAACCGCGACTACGGCACCAAGGTGGTCGGCGGCGTAACACCGGGCAAGGGTGGTACCGACGTCGACGGCATTCCGGTCTTCAACTCCGTCAAGGAAGCGGTCGCCGCTACGGGCGCCACCGCCTCATTCATTGTGGTGCCGCCCAAGTTCGCCTCGGCCGCCATTTTGGAAGCGGCGGAGGGTGGCATTACGTTTATTGTCTGCATCACCGAGGGCATTCCCGCCCACGACGAAGCCGTGACCTACAACCGACTCGTTGAAGAATTCCCCGGCGTGCGTTTGCTGGGCCCGAATTGCCCCGGCATCATCAGCCCCGGAAAGTGCAACATCGGCATTACCTCGGGCGACATCGCCCTGCCCGGTGGCCCCGTCGGCATTGTCTCGCGTTCAGGAACCTTGACCTACCAGGCCCTCCACGAGCTCAGTCAGCAGGGTATTGGCCAGACGACGTGCGTCGGCATCGGTGGTGACCCCGTTCCCGGTACGAACTTCATCGACTGCCTCGAGGCCTTTGAAGCCGACCCCGAAACGAAGGCCGTCATGATGATCGGCGAAATCGGTGGTTCGGAAGAAGAGCGGGCCGCCGAGTGGATCAAGGCCAATATGACGAAGCCAGTGGTCTCCTACATCGCGGGCGTCACCGCGCCTCCGGGCCGCAAGATGGGCCACGCTGGTGCCATCATCTCGGGTTCGAAGGGCACCGCACAGGCCAAGATGGAAGCGTTGGCCGACGCCGGTGTCTACGTCTGCCAGAACCCCACCGAAGCCGGCGAAAAGATGGTCGAGATCGTCCGTTCGCTCGGTCTGTGATTCGTTGAACGCACGGTGCGCTGTCTTGGTGTCGGGTTCCGGCACCATTCTCGACGCCATCGTGCGGGCGGGAGTCCCCGTGGACCTGGTCGTCGCCGACCGGCCGTGCCGCGGTCTCGAGATCGGTGACGAGGCGGGCATTACGTCACTCCTCGTCAACCGCACTGACTTCGGAGGCTTCTCCAAGAGCTTCGACCGCGAGGCGTACAGCGCGGCGCTCGCGGACGCCCTCCATCAGCACGGTATCGACCTCGTCGCGATGGCGGGCTTTGGCACAATTCTGACCAGCGATCTTCACGACCGTTTTCCTGGTCGGGTACTGAACACCCACCCCAGTCTGCTGCCCGCCTTCAAGGGATGGCACGCGGTGGCCGACGCTCTGGCGAGTGGGGCCACTGAGACCGGCTGCACCGTGCATGTCGCGACCGAAGCACTCGACGACGGTCCGATTCTGGCCCAGGTGTCGGTCCCGATTCTTGACACCGACGACGAAACCTCGTTGCACGAGCGCATCAAGTTGGTCGAGCGTGCGCTCTACCCCGAGGTCCTTACTAGGGTTATGGCGAATCTTTCGGACGGCCTCGAGCCGGCCAGCATCTCTTTGTCGTCGTAGGAGGACTACATGCGAGCCTTACTAAGCGTCTATGACAAGCGCGGACTTCTCGAACTAGCGGCGGGCCTCGTGGCCTGCGATGTCAGCCTGGTCGCTTCGGGCGGCACGGCTAAGGCGCTCGCCGACGCCGGTATCGCCCACGATGACGTCAGCGACGTTACGGGCTTCCCCGAGATGCTCGACGGCCGAGTAAAGACGCTGCACCCGGCCATTCACGGCGGCATCTTGGCCGACCGCTCGAAGCCGGCCCACCTTGAGGCCATTGCCGAGCACGGTATTGCACCGATTGACCTCGTGGTCTGCAACCTCTACCCCTTCGATTCGAATCCTTCGATTGAGCTGATCGACGTCGGTGGTCCGACGATGGTACGGGCCGCCGCGAAAAATCAGTACAGCGTCGGTATCGTCACGAGTCCCGACCAGTACGAGACGGTGCTTGAGGAACTCCGCACGTCGGGTGGTCTCAGTGATGCCACCCGTCACGCCCTCGCGCGGGCGGCGTTCGCCCACACCGCCGCCTACGACGCGGCCATCGTGGCCTGGCTCGACGGCGGTGGCGCCATTGGTCCCGAGCCCTCAGCCATCGACACCGTTGTTCCCGAGACCGTCCACCTCACCCTCGAGCGCGCCAGCGTCGTTCGCTACGGCGAAAACCCCCACCAGATTGGTGCCCGCTACCGGATCGCCGGCAGCACTTCGTGGTGGGATTCGGTCGAGCAGCTCGCCGGATCGCCACTCTCGTACCTCAACCTCTTCGACGCGGACGCGGCCTGGCGACTGGTGCACGAACTCGTCGCCGACGTGCCCGGTCGACACGGTGTGGCCATCATCAAGCACGCCAACGCCTCCGGTGCCGCCCTCGGCGCGTCACTGCTCGACGCGTTCACCAAGGCCTTAGCCGCCGACCCCCAGAGTGCCTTCGGCGGCATCGTCGCTATTGGTGGAGAGCTCGACGAGACCCTCGCCAGCGCCATCGCCGCTGGTCCGCAGGCGGACGTGATCATTGCCAGTTCGTTTACCCCCGAGGCGGTGGCGACGCTGGTGGCTCGTCGTAAGGCGACGCGTCTGTTGGCCGCGCCGACTCCGGAAGCGCTCGGTCTCTCGGTGCGTACCTTCGGGGGAATGGCTCTCGTGCAGAACGCCGACGAACTGCTGGTCCCCGTGGCTGAGTGGCGGTGCGTCACCGAGAAGCAGCCGACGGCGCAGCAGCTCGAAGACCTCCAGGTGGCGTGGCGAGTGTGCGCCCGTACGACATCGAACGCCATTGTGCTGGCCCGCGACGGTGTCGCCGTTGGCGTGGGCGCGGGTCAGCAGTCCCGCGTGGTTGCGGCCGGTATCGCGGCCCAGAAAGCGGGGGAGTTCGCCGTTGGTTCGGCCGCTGCGTCCGATGCCTTCTTTCCCTTCGCTGACGGTCTCGAATCACTCACCTCCGTCGGTGTCACGGCCGTCGTCCAGCCCGGTGGATCCGTGCGGGACCAGGAAGTTATCGACGCGGCCAACGCCGCCGGAATCGTCATGATGCTCACTGGTGAGCGTCACTTTCGCCACTAAGGAGCGCGATGGCAGAACTACTCGATGGCAACAAACTGGCTGGTCGTCTCAAGATGGAGCTGGCCGATCGCGCCCTCTGGCTGGCCTCGGCCGGTCGACCCGCCGGTCTGGGCACTGTTTTGGTGGGTGATGACGGCCCCAGTGCGAAGTACGTCGCGATGAAGATCGCCGACTGCGAAGAAGTCGGTATCCGTTCCTTCCACCACTCCCTGCCGGCGACCGCCACGCAGGCTGACGTCGAGGCCGTTGTTGATGCACTGAACAATGACCCGGCGGTTCACAGCATCCTGGTGCAGTTGCCACTACCGGCGGGACTGGATGAGGAGGCCGTGCTTCTTCGTATCAATCCGGCCAAGGACGTCGATGGCCTGCACCCAACGAATCTCGGACGCCTCGTCATGGGCAGCCCCGGTCCATTGCCCTGCACGCCGGCGGGCATCGTCGAACTCCTCGCCGCGCACCGCGTGCCGGTCGAGGGCAAGCACGTCGTCGTTATCGGACGAGGTCTGACCATCGGTCGGCCACTCTCGCTGCTGCTCGCAATGCGTCGCCCCGGTTGCAACGCGGCCGTCACCGTGGTCCACACGGGCGTTGACGACATGGGCGCCATCGTGCGCGAGGCCGATGTCGTCATCTCGGCGGCCGGTGTTGCGGGGCTGGTCACGGCCGACATGATCAAGCCGGGCGCGGCCGTGGTTGGCGCCGGGACGAGTTGGGCCGGTGCTAAGTTGCTGTCAGATATTGCTGATGAGGTCACGGAGGTGGCCGGGTGGATCACTCCCCGAATCGGGGGCGTTGGTCCGATGACCCGAGCGATGCTGCTACGAAATGCTGTGCTAGCCGCTGAGAAAGTGAGTGTCTGATGACCGATACCTTTGGCCGAGAGTTTGATGTTCGCCCCTGGGGCACCTTTACCGTGCTCGACGACGTGTGCGACGACCACAAGGTCAAGCGCATTGTCGTGGCGCCCGGTAAACGTCTGAGCTACCAGACGCACGAGAAGCGGGCCGAACACTGGTTCATCGTGTCCGGGGTGGCCACTGTGACCCTCGACGGTGAGACCTTCGAGCGACTACCCGGTGAGTCCGTCGACATCGCCATTGGTCAGGCCCACCGTTGCGAGAACCGTGGCACCGAGGACGTGGTCTTCATTGAGGTGCAGACGGGGACGTACTTCGGCGAAGACGACATCGTGCGACTTGACGACGACTTTGGGCGAAATTAATCCCAGTGCTCATTCATGAATTGATGGCGGCGTCGACGACGCGGTCCTTCGAGTACTTTCCACCAAAGTCCGACGACGAAGCCACCACCCTCGCCTCCACCATCGGTGATCTCGCCCCGCTCCACCCCTCGTTCGTGTCGGTCACCTACCGTGGTGGCCGAGAATCCCGCCAGCGCACCTACGACCTGGTGCGAACTATTCAGTCTCAGGGCACGACGGCCATGGCCCACCTCATCTGCGTGGGCCATACACGGGCTGAAATGCGCGAGATTCTGCAGAGTTACCTCGCCTCCGGCGTGTGTAACGTCATGGCACTCGGCGGCGACATTCCCGACGATCCAGCCCTGGTGGACTCCGAGTTCGCTCACGCCAGCGAGCTCGTTGCTTTGGCGCGCGAGGTGGGAACCTTTTCTATCGGTGTGGCCGCCCACCCGCTCGGCCACCCCCGATCGCCCGACCTCGCGAGCGACCGTCACTACCTGGCCCAGAAACTCCGCTTGGCCGATTTTGCGGTCACGCAGTTCTTCTTTTCAACCTCAGATTGGTCGCGCCTCGTGGACGAACTGGGCGCGCTCGGGGTCACGAAACCCGTTTTACCAGGGATTATGCCCGTAACGACCCTCTCTGGCATCCAGCGTATGGCTCAGATGGGTGCGGCCGCACCCCCCGCCCTCGTTGCCCGCCTCGAAGCCGCGGATCAGCGCGGGGGAGCAGCCGCGGTGCGCGCCGAGGGCATTGCCGCGGCCACCGAGATGTGCCGTGAACTCCTCGAGCTAGGCGCGCCGGGTCTGCACTTCTACACCCTCAACCGGTCGACGGCCACGCGAGAGATGCACGACGCACTCTTTGGTGATGGCGGATATCGCTCCTAAAAGCGTTTCACCCCCGAGGGGGGTCGGCGACCTCCGTAGAATGGGGTTATGGCTGACAAAATCACAATGAGCGCCGATGGCGTGCTGCACGTTTCCGACAACCCCATCATTCCCTTCATCGAAGGTGACGGCACGGGCGTAGACATCTGGCCCGCTGCCAAGCTGGTCCTTGACGCCGCGGCCAAGAAGTACGGCAAGACCATCGAGTGGAAGGAAGTGCTCGCGGGCGAGAAGGCCTTCAACGAGACCGGTAACTGGCTCCCCGATGAGACCATCACCGACTTCCGCGAGTACCTCATTGGTATCAAGGGCCCACTGACCACCCCCATTGGTGGCGGCTTCCGTTCGTTGAACGTGGCCCTTCGTCAGATCCTCGACCTCTACGTCTGCCTGCGCCCCGTCCGCTGGTTCCAGGGCGTGCCCTCGCCGGTCAAGCGCCCCGAAGACGTCGACATGGTTATCTTCCGTGAGAACACCGAAGACGTCTACTCCGGTATGGAAGTCGAGGCCGGTACTGAGGCTGCCGAGAAGCTGCGCTCGTTCTTGCACGACTCCTACGGCTGGGACATCCGCGAGATGAGCGGCATCGGCATTAAGCCCATCTCGAAGATGGGCTCCGAGCGTCTCATTCGCGCCTCCATCGAGTACGCCCTCAAGCACAACCGTCCATCGGTGACCCTGGTTCACAAGGGCAACATCATGAAGTACACCGAAGGGGCCTTCATGAAGTACGGCTACCAGCTGGTCAAGGACGAGTACAGCGACGTCGCCGTCGGCTGGGACGACTGCGGTGGCAACCCCGAGGGCAAGCTCCTCGTCAAGGACGCCATTGCCGACATCACCCTGCAGCAGGTGCTCACCCGTCCGAAAGACTTCGACGTCATCGCCACGATGAACTTGAACGGTGACTACCTCTCCGACGCCCTGGCCGCCCAGGTCGGCGGTATTGGCATCGCCCCCGGCGCCAACATCAACTACGTCACCGGTCACGGTATCTTCGAAGCCACCCACGGCACGGCGCCCAAGTACGCCGGTCAGGACAAGGTGAACCCTGGTTCTGTTCTGTTGTCGGGTGTGTTGATGTTCGAGCACCTCGGTTGGATTGACGCCGCGAACGACATCGTTCGAGCCCTCGAAGCCACCATCGCCGACAAGATCGTCACCTACGACTTCGCCCGCCTCATGGACGGCGCCACCGAAGTCAAGTGCTCCGAATTCGCTTCCGCCATTGTTGACCGCCTCTAGAACTAAAGGATTCCTATGACTACTCCCGTTCACGTCACCGTTACCGGCGCCGCCGGTCAGATTGGTTACCAGCTGTTGTTCCGCATTGCGTCGGGTCAGTTGCTGGGTCCTGACACTCCCGTCGTCCTGCGCTTGCTCGAGATTGAGCCCGCCATGAAGGCCCTCGAGGGTGTGGCCATGGAGCTCGACGACTGCGCCTTCCCGCTGCTCGCCGGCATCGAGATGACCAGCGACCTCAACCACGCCTTCACCAACACCAACTGGGCCCTGCTCGTTGGCTCGGTGCCTCGCAAGGCCGGCATGGAGCGCGGTGACCTGCTGACCATCAACGGTGGCATCTTCAAGCCGCAGGGTCGCGCTATCGCCGAGAATGCTGCGAGCGACGTTCGCGTGCTCGTCGTGGGTAACCCCTGCAACACGAACTGCTTGATCGCCCGTTCGAACGCCCCCGAGGTGCCCGCAGACCGTTGGTTCGCCATGACCCGCCTGGACCAGAACCGTGCCGAAACACAGTTGGCCAAGAAGGCCGGCGCACCCGTCGCTGACGTGAAGAACCTCGTCATTTGGGGTAACCACTCGGCCACGCAGTACCCCGACTTCACCAACGCCACTATCGGTGGTCGTGCCGCTACCGACGTCATCACTGACACCGAGTGGCTCCAGGGCGACTTCATCACCACGGTGCAGAAGCGTGGCGCGGCAATTATTGAGGCCCGCGGTCTCTCGTCGGCCGCCTCGGCTGCGAACGCCGCCATCGACACCGTGGTGTCGCTGACCACGCCGACGGCCGCTGATGACTGCGTCTCGGTCGCGGTGACCAGCAACGGCGAGTACGGCGTGCCCGAAGGCCTGACCTTTGGTCTGCCGATTCAGGCCGACGGCCAGGGAAACTGGTCCGTCAAGGAAGGCTTCGCGATCGACGAATTCAGCGCTGGTCGCATCAAGACGACGACCGACGAACTGCTCTCCGAGCGTGACGAAGTGCAGGCCCTGGGTCTGCTCTAAGTCCACTGCGCCGTCGTTACGACGGTGGAAATTCTCTACATTCCCTGACCGGTGCCACCGCACCGGTCAGGGAATGTTGTTTTAAATGGTTCTTTGGCCTGTCGAGTGACGCCCGAATAAAGGGAAATTCTTATTGCATTCATTGTGCGCAAATACTAGTTTTGATTACAGCGTTTTCAAAGTAAGTCACCACCGAATGTTTCTTGTCGTTTGCGTCAGGGATCTTCGCTGAAAAGGAACCTCCAATGTCATCACTGTTCTCCCGCCACTCATCGACTGGTGCCTCGACGCGTTATCGCGCACTGCCACCTGCTCTGCTGGCGCTGACGCTCATGGCCTCATGCCTCTCCGTCGAGGCCCTCAGTGTTGGTGCCGCGGGGGCGACGACTACCTCCTTCTCGCCTACGGGCGCAGTGCAAAGCTTTACCGTGCCCGCTGGAGTGAGCACGATCCAGGTCGTGGCCGTCGGTGGTTCCGGTGGTGCGTCGTCGGGAGGGAACGGCGGTGGTTCGGGAGGAAGCGGTGCCCAGGTAACGACGACCATCTCGGTTAATGCTGGCGATGTGCTGCAGGTCTACGTTGCGTCGAACGCCAGTGGTACTTCCGGTGGGTGGGGTGCTGCCTCGGGTGGCAGCGTGACGCCCGGTACGTCGGGCACCGGTGGCGGCGGTGGCGGTGCGACTGAAATTGTGGATGTAACGTCAGGGGTTGTCGAGCTAGTGGCCGGTGGCGGTGGCGGAGCCGGGGCATTTTTAGGCCACAGCGGTGGTAACGGTGGAACGCCAGCCGGCGGTCTTGGAGTTGCAAATACCCAGGCCTCGCCGGGTAACGCTGGTATTGGTGGCTCAAACGGTGCCGGCGGTGCCGGCGGTGGTACGTACGGCAACTCGACGAACTGCGGCAGCAGTTCGGGGGGCTCCGGCCAATCGGTTGGCAGCCCAGGCGCTGGCGCTGGTGGCAGCAACACAACTGGTTTCGGTGGTACCGGCGGCGGTGGAGCCGGCTACGGCGGTGGTGGTGCTGGGTGTAACACCGGAGCTGCCGGCGGTGGCGGTAGTTACAGTGCCGGCTCATCAACCTCCTATGCAACGTCAACGTCGCCCGGCGTCACATTCACCTACGTTTCGTCGGCCAGTGCGCCCGGCGCTCCGACCAACGTCACGGCTACGGTGACGTCGAGCAGTACGGCAACGGTCACCTGGAGTGCGCCATCGTCAGATGGTGGATCGGCCATCACGAATTATGTCGTTCAGTATTCGTCGAACAGCGGTTCTAGTTGGACCACGTCGAGTTGTAGCGGCACGACCACGTCGTGTTCGGTGACGGGACTTACGAGTTCCACGAACTACGTCTTTCACGTGGCGGCAACGAACGGTATCGGTACTGGTTCGTATTCGACGTCGTCAGCATCAGTGACGACCACTTCCCTCATCTCTATCAATAACATTCCCGCTTCGTCTACTCCGGGCTTTAGCTTCACCCCAACATTCACCACTGCGAGTTCCGGTACGCCGTCGGTCACCTCGAGCACCACCTCCGTATGTACGGTCGCAGGATCCTTGGTGAACGTGAGCAGTGTCGGCACGTGCACCTTGACGGCCTCAATTACGGCGAGTGGTTCGTACCCAGCGGGATCGGGCACCGCGCAAAGCTTCACCGTTTCGAGCGTGGGCTCGAAGACGACGAGCTCCGAGGAGCTCGGTGTGGCCCTCGATGGCACCCACGTATGGGTCGATGACTTTGCGGCGAACACCGTGAGTGAATACGACGAACAAACGAACGCCCTCGTGCGAACAATTTCCGTGGCGTCTGCCCCCCTCGGCATCTGTGATGACGGCACTCACGTGTGGGTCACGAGCGTGATCGATGGAAATGCAAGCAACGTGCACCTAGGAGTGGTCACGGAGATCAATACCAGTGACGGTTCGGTTGCCAAGACGATAACCGTCGGCAACTACCCGATGGCCTGCTCGGTCGATGGCGCCAATGTTTGGGTGGCCAACCGCACGGACAGCACAGTGACGCAGATTGATTCGTCGACTGGTTCGATTGTCCGCACCTTCAGCGTGGGAGCTGGGCCGTGGGGAATTTATTCGGACGGTACCCATGTGTGGGTGCCTAGTCATGACACCAACACGGTCTGGGAACTTAACGCAACCGACGGCAGCTTCGTCCGTAGTATCGCAACTTCCTATACGCAGGTAGCGATTACCGGTGACGCGAACTATGTCTGGACCTCAGGCAGTGGTTACGTTATTCAGATTAATAAGTCGACCGGGACGGTGGTGAGGAACATCGCCGTTGGTGGTGCGTACGTCGGTATTGGTGACGACGGTGTCAACGTGTGGGCCGCCGGCTACACCGCAGACTCCGTCACCAAGATTGATGCGCAAACTGGCGCCGTTGTGACCACCATCGCTCTTCCAGGTTCAGGAGCAGCAGCTCAACCCTGGAATTTGGCATCCGATCGCTCGCACGTGTACGTCACCATGCCGTACC
>Ga0007881_1000143_pt1 | contig 34416 bp, 30 predicted proteins | sample CryBogCBH12Aug09_FD_70959 | JGI IMG/M metagenome (GOLD analysis project Ga0007881, IMG submission 70959) | Freshwater microbial communities from Crystal Bog, Wisconsin, USA - CBH12Aug09 | ecosystem: Environmental > Aquatic > Freshwater > Lake | place: Crystal Bog, Wisconsin, USA | collected... | reverse complement strand
ATGGCGGCCACGCGCGTTGGTTCAACGTCGGCTTTAAACAGCGTCTCCAGCGCGTGCAGCGATTGCGCCGGCGTGACGCCGAGGTATTCGGCTGGGAAGGGCAGGTGGTGAATGCCCGCTGGCATCATTCCAAAGCCCACTTTGTAGGGGACTACTTTTCCGGTCAATCCCATGGTGAACATGGTGCGGCCGTGAAACGCCCCCGAGAACGCAATGACTTCATTGCGTTGGGTGTGGGCACGGGCGATTTTGATGGCGTTTTCAACGGCTTCGGCGCCGGTCGTGACGAGTAAGGTTTTTTTCGCAGTGGTGCCGGGCGCTAATCGGTTTAAGCGCTCGCACAAGTGAACGTAGCTGTCGTATTCGGTCACTTGAAAGCAGGTGTGCGAAAACTTGTTGAGCTGGGCGGCCACCGCGGCTTGGACTTTGGGATGCAAATGGCCGGTATTCAATACCGCAATGCCGGCGGCAAAATCAATATAGCGCTTGCCGTCGACGTCCCACAATTCGGCGTTCTTGGCGCGCTCGGTGAACACGGGGAGTAGATTGGCGACGCCGCGCGGAATGGCTTGTTGGCGCAGCGCGTGGAGTGTGGCATTGTTCGACATCATAATTCCCCTGACCAATGATCCGCTCGGTAATCTTCAGGGAACAATTTACCATGGCGTCGGAGTGGACGACAATCGGTTTGACCGCAATCGAGCCCAGTCCGGCCCACTCAGGCCAACTCGGGTCAAATCAGGCCAATGCGAGCTTCAGTTTATTCAGCGCTTGGGTCTCGATTTGGCGAATGCGTTCCGCCGAGACCTGATATTGAGCGGCCAAATCGTGCAAGGTCGGTTTGTCGTCCTTGAGCCATCGGCGCGTGATGATGTCGCGGCTGCGCGCATCGAGCACGTCCAACGCTTGGGATAAACGCAGGTTCGAATGATCTTCCCATTGCGCTTCTTCGAGTACCTCGGACGGATCGGCTTGCGAGGCGGCAAGATAAGCCGCTGGTGCAAACGACTCTTCTTCATCGTCCGCATCCGGAGACAAGTCAAAGGCGACGTCTTTCGCCGACAGACGTTGTTCCATTTGGGTGACGTCGGCTGCGCTCACGCCCAAATCGTTGGCAATCGCTTGGGTTTCCGCGGCGTTGAGCCAACCTAAGGATTTTTTCGATTTGCGCAGATTGAAAAATAATTTGCGTTGCGCTTTGGTCGTGGCCACTTTCACCAAGCGCCAGTTGCGAATCACGTAGTCGTGAATTTCCGCACGAATCCAATGCACGGCAAAGGAGACCAAACGCACACCGACGCTCGGATCAAAGCGCTTGACCGCTTTCATGAGCCCGATGTTGCCTTCTTGAATCAAGTCGCTCACCGGCAATCCGTAACCCGTGTAGCCGCGGGCGATGTGCACCACAAAACGCAAATGCGCCAACACCAATTGTCGTGCGGCGTCCAAATCGAGTTCGTTTTTAAAGTGCGTCGCCAGTGCGATTTCTTCATCGCGCGACAGAACGGGAACCCGTGAGACAGCATCCATGTACGCATCAATAGAACCAACCGGGCCACGCAATGCCAGTGGCCATGGGCCCATGGAATCGTTGACGGTCAATGCAGTCATGGTGTTACTCACTCCTAATGCTCCTTCAATGGTCCTATTTTAGCACTCGAAAACTTGGAGTGCTAATCCCCAGCAAAGGTTCCTTGGGTCGAGATTGTGGCGCGGGTATTTTATAAAATATTGATTTTAATGATAAAAATACATTAAGCGCCCGTCGGGAAGATAACCCAACTTAACATTGGGGCGGAGAATCGACCCAAGCGACTCACACCCGAGCGCTTAATCCGCCGGCCAACAGCCCTATCGCTACCCCGCCTACCGCCGCTACGGCGCAGGCGCTTACATCCGGGCCGCTGAGAATGAAGTTGGCGTGGTAGGTGTTGGCCAGCGTGCTGACCCACGGTTGCACGCCCACCAAAATGAGCTTGGTGAGCAACATCCCAATGACCGATCCCACCAGCGCCACCCAACACCCTTCAAACAAACAGATTTTACGCAACCACGTGAGGCGATTGTCGCTGGGCACGCGGGTCAGCAAGGCGTAATACCGACTGCGCAAATCCAAATGCAGTACGGTTAACAGCACCACCACCGCCGCGACGATGCTGGCGTTCGATAGCCACGTTCCGAGCATGTCGAGCGCGTCGCGAAGCGCGATGAACCGCACCATCCAGGTCTCGTCGGTGCGGATCTTTTGCACCCCATTAATCGCCTTAAGTCCTTGCAGCAGTGGCGCGATCGATTGCGCGGAGCGCAGCCGTGGGCGAACGGTGATGGTGGCGGGAAGCGGGTTTTCCGGCAGGTGTTCTAACGCGTTGGTCAAGTGTGACCAGGTCTTAAATTCCTGCAAGCCCTGTTCTTTGGAGATGAGCGTCACGGCGGCGACGTCGGCGCGCTTGCCGATGTCGTTGGCGATGGCTTGCGATTCTTGCGCCGACAAGCTCGGATCTAAAAACACGGTGAAATCAAGCGCCGATTCCAAGTTGGCGGCGGCGACGCTGGCGTGTTGGGCCAGGCTTAAAATCGTCAAGGGCATGGCGATGGCCACGCCGATCACGCACCAGGTGAACAGCGTCGTGAACGGGTGTTGCAGCAAACGCGCCATCGACAACGAGACGACGGAGGGTGGGCTGACGCGCGGCTGAGGGGCGAGTAATGGATCCATCGAAGTGAAACCTATTCCGTGGCGAGCAGAGCTCGGACAAATTCGTTCGGGTCAAACACATCAAAATCTTCAAGGGCTTCGCCGGTGCCGACAAAGCGGATTGGCAATTGTAATTCGTGCGCGAGCGCAATCAATATGCCGCCTTTGGCGGTGCCATCCAATTTGGTCACGATCAATCCCGTCACCCCAACGGCCTCTTTGAACAACTTGGCCTGGGACAGCGCGTTTTGCCCAATCGACGCGTCCAACACCAACCACACCTCGGAGGGGGCCTCCGGGGAGTGCTTGCCCAGCACGCGTCGAATTTTTTTCAACTCTTCCATGAGGTGCGATTGATTCTGCAAACGCCCCGCGGTGTCGGCCAACAGCACCTCAATGCCGCGCGCCTTGGCGGCGCTGTAGGCATCAAAAATGACCGCCGCTGGGTCCGCGTGATCGCTTTGCTGGATCACGGGAACGTGGTTGCGTTGCCCCCACACCGCCAGTTGTTCCATCGCCGCCGCTCGAAAGGTGTCGCCGGCCGCCAAGAGCACGCTGTGGCCTTGGGACTTGAGCCGATGCGTCAATTTGCCAATGGAGGTGGTTTTGCCCGAGCCATTCACGCCCACCACCAAAATCGCGCACGGCCGAGCCTGGGGCAACTGCCAGGGTGTGCTCAGGGGATTTAACAAATCGACTAAGAGCCGATGCAGCGATTGTCGCAGCGACGCCCGGTCGGACAGTTCGTGGTGCGACAGCTGCGCGCGCAGCGTCGCCACCAAACGCTCGGTGGTGGAATACCCGACGTCGGCCATGAGCAACTGGGTTTCCAGCTCGTCTAACAGTTCCGCCGTGATGGGCCCAGAGCCCCACAGGGACCCCAGAAGGCCGTCTTTAATCGCGCGACCACTGGATTTGAGGCGCTCACGCCAACGACCAAACAATCCGGGTCGCTCGCTCGTCGGTTGGGATGGGTCACTCACGCTGGATTCTCCTCTGCCGTTATTCTAAAAGATTGCACAAAGCTTAGGCTGCAAAACCCCAAAAGGATTTATGATGGCGGCCGTTGTATTGGAGATTTGCCCACCATGGCTAACCGTGCCAAGGTCCCACGCTCAAAACAGCCTCCGTCGACCGTGCGCGTGATTGGTGGGGCCTGGCGCGGGAGACGCATTCCGTTTTTAGACCTCGAGGGCTTGCGTCCAACGCCCGATCGGGTGCGCGAAACGCTGTTTAATTGGCTCAGCGCTCATTGCCCGGGGGCGCGGGTCTTGGACGCTTTTGCGGGCTCCGGCGTGCTGGGGCTGGAGGCGCTCTCGCGGGGCGCGGGTCACGTGGACTTCATCGAGCAATCCCCCGCCATGGCCAAGCGCTTGGCCCAGACCATTGAGGCCTTGAACGCCACGACGACCTCGGTCACTTGCGACGACGCGCTGCTCGCGCTCAAACGCTTCACGCAGCCCTTTGATGTGGTGTTTTGTGATCCGCCGTACCGCTTAGGTCTCGTCGAGCCCTTCCTGGCCGAGTTGCTCGCTTTGAACCTGGTTCGGGAGGGGGGGCTGGTGTACGTCGAACGACCCAAAGGTTCGCAAGCCCTTCATTTGTCTCACTTTGCCGTTCACCGCGCCTTAACGGCAGGTCAAGTGGAGGCAATTTTATTAAGATGCACTCCTCAGAGTCGGGATTAAACACTATGGAAAAGACCTCGCGCGCTGCTTTGTATCCGGGAACCTTCGATCCCATGACCAATGGCCACGAGGATTTGATTCGCCGCGCGGCGCGAATCTTTGATCGCGTGGTGGTGGCGGTGGCCTCCAATCCTCAAAAAGCCCCCATGTTTGCCTTGGACCAACGCATTGAATTGGCGCAAGCCGTGATTGGCGATTTGCCCAATGTCGAGGTCATGGGATACACCGGGCTCACCGTGGAAACCGCGTTGCGTTTAAAAACCCCCAACATCATTCGGGGCTTGCGCGCGGTGTCGGATTTTGAATTTGAATTTCAACTGGCGAACATGAGTCGTCATTTATCGCCAGACATTGAACACGTGTTTCTGACTCCCAAAGAGCAATTCACGTTCATCTCCTCCACCTTGGTGCGTGAAATCGCCTTGCTCAACGGCAACGTGGGGGAGTTTGTTCATCCGGTGGTGGCGCAAGCCCTCAAAGCAAAGGCCTTGGAGAACGCCCGTGGTAATTAAATCAAATCGCATTGGGATTCACAGGATGCGCAGTGTTGCGCTCGGCGTATTGCTCGTCGTGTCTGGTCTGGCACTCGCGCTGCCGTCCACGGGGTCTGCGCCGCGAGCTTCCACAACGGCGGGGGTGGTGGATCACGCCGCGATCGCCAGCGCGCACCCTCTGGCCACCGAAGCGGGAATGCTCATGTTGCAAAAAGGCGGCAACGCCTTTGATGCCGCGATTGCGGTGAGCGCGGTGTTGTCGGTGGTCGAACCCGCCAGTTCCGGTGTGGGCGGGGGTGGGTTTTTTCTCATCCACAATCAAAAAACGGGCCTAGACGTTTTTCTCGACGCGCGCGAAACCGCGCCCTTGAGCGCGACGGCCACGATGTACCGCACCAGTGCGGGCGGTGTGGACGATCGCGCCTCGAAAGTGGGGCCGCGCGCGGCCGGCATTCCGGGGGAGCCGGCCTTGTGGGCCTATGTGGCGAAGCGCTATGGCAAATTGCCGCTGACGGTGTCGATGGCGCCGGCGATCCAAATTGCGGCGGAGGGGTTTCCGCTGTACGCGCGATTGCAAAACGCCATTCGAGTGAAGGCCAACGATTTAAAAGCCAATCCGGACGCGGCGCGCGTGTTTTTGCCCGATGGCGTGGTGCCGCCGGTGGGCACGGTGATCAAGCAACCCGAATTGTCGGCAACGTTGGCGATGATTGCCAAGACCAATGCCCAGGGGTTTTATCACGGCGACTTTGTTAAAAATTTAGTGCAAGCCGTGCGCCGCGAGGGCGGCTTGTGGAGCGAAGAGGACTTCGCGCGTTATAAAGTGGTGGAGCGAGCGCCGATCGTCTTCACCTACCGCGGCGCTAAAATCACCTCCTCGCCGCCGCCGTCGGCCGGAGGCTTGGTGTTGGCCGACACGCTCGGTGTGATGGAAGGCTACGCGTACCCCTCCTTATCCAGAGTGGATCGCACGCACCTCATGGTGGAGGCGCTCAAGCGTTCTTATCGCGATCGCGCGGATTATTTGGGCGATCCGGATTTCGTCACCATTCCCACCGCCTTGCTCATGAGTCCTCAGTACCACGCCGGTTTGCGCGCGTCGATTCGCATGGATCGCGCGACCGATTCGCAAGTGTTGGCGCCGGTGACCGCCAGTCCCGAGAGCCCATCGACCACCCATTTTTCGGTCTTGGACGCCGCGGGCAATCGAGTCGCGTCGACCCAGTCGGTGAATTTGTTTTTCGGCGCCACCTACATTGCCCCGGGCATGGGGTTTTTCTTAAACAACACCATGGATGATTTTTCGGTGGCGCCGTTGGTGCCGAATGCCTTTGGATTGGTCGGCGGCACCGCCAACGCCATTGCCCCCGGCAAGCGTCCGTTGTCGAGCATGACCCCCACCTTCGTTGAAAGCAACGCGGGCTTGCTCATCATCGGCTCGCCCGGCGGCAGCACCATCATGACCAACGTCTTGTACGGCGTGTTGGGCTGGTTGGATGGCTTGGACGCGAAGACCATTGTGACGCGCGCGCGCATCCATCATCAGTATCTGCCCGATGTGATCACCTACGAAGCCGGCGCCTTCGATGAAGAGGAAATCAAAGCCTTGGAAGCGCGGGGGCAGCATTTGCGACAAGCCGATCAAGGGTGGGGAAACAGCCAAGTCGTGACGGTCGACTACCACACGCATCACGTGGAGGCGGCGTCGGATCCGCGCGGCGTGGGCGCGGGGCGCGTGTACTAAGCGCGTTGACGGGCTTGGCGTGTGCTGCTCGGTTGGCAATGCGGGCACCAGTAGGTCGAGCGCTGCCCCAGCACCGCCGATTTGATCGGCGCGTCGCAGGTGTAACAGGCTTGGCCTTCGCGCTCGTAGACCAATAATTTTTGCCGAAAATAGCCCGGATCGCCCGCTGGGTTTAAATAATTTCGCAGCGTCGTGCCGCCCGATTGAATGGCGCGCTTGAGGACGGCTTTGATGGCCGCGACGAGCGCAGCACACTCCTCCAGTGACAGCGACGAGGCGCGACGCTTGGGCGCGATGTGCGCCAAGTGCAGCGATTCGCTGGCGTAAATATTGCCGACGCCAACGACGTGATGGCCATTCATAATGAAGACTTTGATGCACACCCGATGGCCGCGGGTGCGCTCATATAAGGCGCTCGCGTTGAAGGCCGCGCTCAGCGGCTCCGGTCCCAATACGCTCAAGCGCGGGTGGGCGGCGACGTCGCCGTCGATGAGTTCGGCGAGCCCAAACCGACGCGGGTCGTTGTAGCGAAGGCAATGCCCGCTGTCCAAACGCCATTCGATGTGGTCGTGCAAGCGCCGCGGGCTGTCGGCGTCGGTGATTCGAAGGCTGCCACTCATGCCCAAGTGAACCAGGAGCGTTCGATCGGCGTGGAGTTTGATGAGCAGATACTTGCCGCGTCGCTCGATGTCGTTCACGCGCGCGTTTTTTAAACGCGTTTCAAAATCGTCGCGCACCGGCGTGCGCAGACCGCGGTGGTGAACCGTGACCGCGACGAGGCGTCGACCTTTGAGGTGCGGCAACAGGCCGCGACGGGTGGTTTCGACTTCGGGTAACTCAGGCATGATGCGCCGGGATATCGATGTGCTCAACAACGGCACAAACAAAAACGGTCCCGAAGGACCGTTTTGTGTTTGACTTACTTAATCTTGGCTTCTTTATAGGGCACGTGTTTACGAACCACGGGGTCGAACTTGGACACTTCCATTTTTTCAGGATGCAAGCGCTTGTTCTTGGTGGTGGTGTAAAAGTGACCGGTGTTGGCGGTGGAGACCAATTTGATTTTATCGCGCATCGCTCAATCCCCTTGAATTACAGGTGCTCGCCGCGGGCGCGCAAATCGGCAACGATTTTGGCAATCCCGTGCTTTTCAACGGTACGGATTCCGTTGGCCGTTAAACGTAAAGACACCCAGCGGTTTTCTTCTTCAAACCAAAAACGTTGGGTGTGTAAATTGGGCAAAAAGCGACGACGGCGCTTGTTGTTCGCGTGCGAGACCGTGTTTCCAACGGTGGGCTTTTTACCAGTGATTTGACAGACTCTAGACATATGCTTCTTCCTATCTGGCCGAGTGCCAGCGAGCCGCGTATTAGACCAAAAAACAGGCCCTCCTGCAAGCGTCTTGACGCGTCTTGGGGGGCGCGTGCAGCCGCCCTGCGCCCCGCTTTGGGCGCGCAAACCACCGGCCCAAAACGGGCAGTGATGGAAATAATCATTAAAAACAATTGCTTATTTAATCACGGAGGCGCTCGGGCGGACGGTTGCGGCGACTCAACGGCGTCGGGGTTATTACAATAAATCTATATTTTTCAATGACTTAATTATAAACGGCCGCGTGATCCCCCGCGCTCAAGGGCGCGCGCGCCGTTTGCCTGGGTCGAGCTGGGCCATTTGGACCCTTTAGGCCATTTTGGCCAGACGGGTCGGCGGACGTTAAAGCGCGAGTAGAGGGGGGGGCCGGGCTCATTCCAGAAAGTTCGGTAACCCCAACCAACGATTGGCGTGGGCGGGGCGGGTTTGGTTGATAATAGCCCTATGAGCCATCCCAAACACATTATTTTAGGCGTCAGCGGCGGCATCGCTGCCTATAAATCCGCTGAACTGGTCCGACGACTCAAAGAGCAGGGCGCCCACGTGCGCGTCGTGATGACCGACTCCGCCCAACGGTTTGTGACGCCCACGACCTTTCAAGCGCTGTCGGGACATCCGGTGCGGACGTCGTTGTGGGACGAGGCCGCCGAGGCCGCCATGGGACACATTGAGCTGGCGCGCTGGGCGGATCACATTCTGATTGCGCCCGCCAGTGCGGACCTGTTGGCGCGCATGGCACAGGGCATGGCCAATGATTTGTTGACGACGCTGTGTTTGGCAAGCCCCGCGCCCGTGAGCGTGGCGCCGGCGATGAATCAACACATGTACGCGCATCCGGCGACTCAGAGCAATATCAACCTGTTGCGGGCGCGGGGCGTGCGCGTTCTCGGCCCGGCCGCGGGTTCGCAAGCCTGCGGCGATGAGGGCTTGGGAAGAATGATGGAAGCGCACGAGATCGTCGATGCGCTGCTGACCCCACACTCCACCGCCTTGCAGGCGGTTCGCGTGGTCGTCAGTGCGGGCCCCACGCGCGAACCCATCGATCCGGTGCGATTCATCACCAACCGCAGTTCCGGAAAAATGGGATACGCGGTTGCCGCCGCCGCCGCCGCCGCGGGCGCCGAGGTGGTGTTGGTCAGTGGCCCGGTGCACTTAAAAACCCCCGCGGGCGTGCATCGCATCGATGTGGAAACCGCGACGCAAATGCACGCGGTGGTCCTCAACGAGATTGAACGGGCGGACATTTACATCGCCACCGCGGCGGTGGCCGATTATCAGCCGCAGGCCTGTTGCGAGCAAAAAATTAAAAAATCCGCAGACGCCTTTCACTTGCCGTTGAAGCCGGCGCCCGACATCTTAAAATCCATTCAAGCCTTGCCGCAGCGGCCCTTCACCGTGGGCTTTGCGGCCGAAACCGAACGCGTTGAGCAGCACGCCAAAGCCAAACTGGTCCATAAATCACTGGACATGATTGCCGCCAATCAAGTGTCGAGCACCCAAGGGTTTGATTGCGATCACAACGCGTTGACGGTGTATTGGGAGCAGGGCGAGCAGCGGTTGGAATTGAAATCCAAAACCGAGCTTGCCGGCGAACTCATTCAACTCATTGCCCAAAGGTTCAACGCAAAACGCCATGCCTCCTAAAGTACAACTCAAAATTTTAGACGCCCGTTACGGTTCAGAATGGCCGCTGCCAAGCTACGCCACGGTGGGATCGGCGGGTTTGGATTTGCGCGCGGCCTTGGACGCGCCGCTGGTGTTGGCGCCCAATACCTCGGAACTCATTCCGACCGGATTGTCGGTGTATCTGCAAAACCCAGCCTGGGCGGCGATGATTTTGCCGCGCTCGGGAATGGGCGCCAAACACGGCATCGTGTTGGGCAATTTGGTGGGATTGATTGACTCGGATTACCAAGGGCCGTTGATGGTCAGCGCGTGGAACCGCAAAGCGACGCCGTTCACCATTGAGCCGGGCGAGCGCATCGCGCAAATGGTGGTGGTGCCCGTGCTGCAAGTGGACTTTGATGTGGTGACGGAGTTTGTGCGCAGCGAGCGCGGCGAGGGCGGTTTCGGCAGCACCGGCGTTCGCTGATCGACCGCCGTGCGCGATCAGACGTCTGTGGCGCCGTATTCTTGCCGATACGCAATCAAGCCCTGTAAGGCTTCGGCGCTGATCCCCTGATGGCCTTGTTCGGCGCCCGCAATCAGATCCGTCAAACTTAAAATCGAAATGACCGGCAGACCAAATTGGTCTTTGACTTCCATGACGGCCGAGCGCTGCGAGTCCCGCCCGCGTTCCTGGCGATCCAAGGCCAGAACGATGCCGCAGGGCGTCGCGCCGTGACTGTGGATGATGTCGATGGATTCTCGAATCGCCGTGCCCGCCGTGATCACGTCGTCGACGATGAGCACTCGGCCACTCAAGGCGCGACCGACCAGCTGGCCGCCTTCGCCGTGATCTTTGACTTCTTTGCGGTTAAAGCAAAACGGGACGTTGCGATTGAACTCGTCCGCCAGCAAGGCCGCCGTGGTGGTGACCAGGGGAATGCCTTTGTAGGCCGGTCCAAACAGCATATCGAAGGGCAACTGCGACTCAACGATGGCGGTGGCGTAGGCGCGGCCTAATCCGGCGATGGCCGCGCCGCTGTCAAACAGGCCCGCGTTGAAAAAATATGGGCTCTGTCGGCCCGACTTCAGGGTGAAGTTGCCAAAGCGCAAAACCCCACAGCGAATGGTTAAATCCAAGAATTCTTTTTTAAAACGGTGCATCGTTGATCCCCATCCGAGCCCGGCGCCACGAGACGCCCCAAACCAATTCCAGTATGATCGCACAAATGCGCATCCTATCTCTCAATTGTAACGGACTCCGTTCCGCAATTCGTAAAGGGTTTTACGAGTGGTTGCCGAGCGCGGAGGTGGATGTGGTGTGTTTGCAAGAAACCCGCCTCGGCGTCGACAAGGTGACGGACGATTTGCAGTGCTTGGGCTACCACGGGTATTGGCAGCACGCGGTAAAGCCCGGCTACAGCGGCGTTGCGGTGTTGTCGCGAATAAAACCCGATGACGTCATTGAAGGGTTCGGCTCGGCGGAATTTGACCCCGAAGGACGCTACGTTGAAGTGCGCTTTAAAAGCGTGTCGGTGGCCTCCGTTTATTTGCCCTCGGGGTCTTCCGGCGACGTTCGGCAAGCCGCCAAATATCGATCGCTCGACGAGTTTCGGGCGCATTGCCGGCGGCTGTTAAAGGCCAAACGCTCGGCGGTGCTGTGCGGGGATTTTAATATCGCCCACAAGCCGATCGACATCAAAAACTGGAAGGGCAATTTAAAAAACAGCGGCTTTCTGCCCGAAGAGCGCGCGTGGTTGGATCAGCTGTTTGATGAAGACGGCTGGGTGGACGCCTTTCGCGTGGTGAATAGCGAAGCGGATCAATACACCTGGTGGTCCAACCGCGGTCAGGCCTATGCCAAAAACGTCGGCTGGCGCATCGATTATCAAATGGTGAGTCCGGATCTAAAAGCCAAGATCCGCCGCGCCGAAATCTACAAAGCTCAAAAATTTTCAGATCACGCCCCACTCCTTCTCGACTACGACCTCAAGGTCCCCTCGAAGGGCGGCGCATGAAAACCTCGCAGTCCATTGGTCGCATGGGCGTGATTATGGCCTTTGGCTTTGTGTCTGGTCTGCCGTTTGCCTTGAGTCAAGGAACCTTGCAAGCCTGGTTGGCGCAAAGCGGTTGTGATCTTAAAACCATTGGGTGGTTAACCTTAACCGCCGTGCCGTATACCTTAAAGCCCTTGTGGGCGCCGTTCCTGGATCGCTTCGTGCCGCCCTTTGGCGGTCGGCGTCGGGGGTGGATATTGATCTTACAAGCCTGCTTGTGCGGCTGCTTGTTCATGATGTCTCTACAAACCCCCTCCCAAACCTTGGTGGCCTTGTCCTTGCTGGCCTTGCTGTTGGCGTTTTTATCCGCCAGCAACGACGTGGTCATTGACGCGTATCGAACCGATTTGCTCTCCTCCACCGAACGCGGCGTGGGCTCGAATTTCACCCAACTGGGCTATCGCGTGGCGATGATGGTGTCGGGGGCCTTGGTGTTGATTCTGTCCAAGCCCTTGGGTTGGGGAGGCGCGTATCAAGTGATGGCGCTGGTGATGGCGGCTACCATGCTCGTGACCTGGTGGTCGGTGGAGCCCGCCATGCCCGTGCAGGTGCCGGCCACGCTGCGCCAAGCCGTCGTAGAACCGTTAAAAGATTTTGCCACCCGTCCGCAGATGGGTTGGCTGTTGCTGTTCATTACCTTTTATAAAGTGGGGGATGCGACGGCGCTGTCCCTGTCCACCGCCTTTTTCATTAAAGGGGTTGGCTTCAGTGTGGCGGAAGTGGGCGCCGTCGCTAAAGTGACGAGTTTTGCCGCGCTCATCATCGGCACGATTATTGGTGGCTTTTTGTTTTTACGACTGGGTTTGTTTCGGGCCCTGTTGTGGTTCGGCGTGCTGCAATCGCTCACCAACTTGCTCTACAGCGCTCTGGCGCTGGTCGGTCACGACATCCGCATGTTGGTGGCCGCGGTCGGGGTGGATTACACCGCCGGCGCGATGGGCTCGGCGGCCTTTGGCGCGTTGCTGATGGCGCTGTGCGATCGCCGTTTCAGTGCGGCGCAATTTGCGTTGTTGACGGCGATTGCCGCCATCCCACGCAGCTTGGTGGGACCGTTGGCGGCCTCCTTGGTGGAGGCCATCGGCTGGCCGAGTTTCTTTGTGGTGACGTTTGCGATTGGCCTCATTCCCTTAGGCTTGCTCTTAAAGCTCAAAGCCGACGTGCGGGCTTACGATGTCGAACGCTAAATGGGTGATCCCCACACCGGAGGATCCGGCTCGAGAAAATGAGCCTGCGCTGCGCGCCGACGCGTTTGAGGTGCCGGCCACCCCATGGCCCTTGGCCTGCGTGTTGGTGCGATCAGCGCATCACACCGCCGCGTTTGTAAACCGCTGCCCACACGCCGGTCACGCGTTGGATTTTCCAAAAGGGCGCTTTTTAAGTTCGGATGGTGCCCACCTGCAATGTCGATCGCACGGCGCCTTATTCGATCCCCACTCGGGGGAATGCGTGTCTGGGCCGTGTGTGGGCGAGCGTCTGGTCGCGTTGCCGATAGAACGCGTGGATGGGACACTTCAGATCGACCTGCCAGCGGTGTTGCGCACCGATTAACGATCGGCGTTGCGTTGATAGCACAAATCCCAAGACGGCTGGCCTAAGCGCAAGCCGCGGCGCTCAAATTTGGTTTGCGGGCGCTCGCTTGGTCTGGGCAGGAATGGCCCCGGCTGGGCCAGGTTCGAAAAAACGCCGACCTCATCAAAAGCACGGACCATCGCGTGGGCGTAGTCCGGCCAGTCGGTGGCCAGGCGCACGAGGCCCTGGGGTTTGATGAGGGTGGATAAGTGCGTCAAAAACGCCGGCTGCACCAAACGCCGTTTGTGGTGCCGCGATTTGTGCCATGGGTCGGGAAAATAAATGAGCACTTCATCAATGGACTGGGCCGGCCAGTGCTCGGCCAACACCGCTTGCGCGTCCTCTTTGATGAGGCGAACGTTCTGCAGTTCCAGGCGCTGGATTTCCAATAAGGCGTGGCCAACCCCAGGCTCATGCACTTCAAAGCCGATGTAAAATCGATGGGGATGTCGTGCCGCCAATTGCGTTAAACACTCGCCGTCGCCAAAGCCAATCTCCACCGTCAGAGGCCCGCTTGCCCAGTCATTCAAAGCCGCAGCAAGCTCGCTGGGTGCCACTCCAAATTGGGGCCACAGGTGGGCCAAGGCCTCGTGTTGGGCGTGGGTTTTACGCCCCATTCGTCGCACAAAACTTTTGATGGGTCGGATTGGCTTGTCCATGGTTTATAGTGTAATCGATTCAAGGGCGTTGAATGAGGTGGGGGTATGGGTCAACATTCCAAACTGGCGCGCGTGTGCGAATTCAAACCCAGCGCGCTAAAGCGCAGCGACGTTCGCCAGTGTCCCGAAATCGAGTCCTTGCTCACGAGCGCGGGGATGGATGAACGCGCGTTGGCGGTGGTTCGAGATCGCTTGACGCATCTGCAAACGCGTTTGTGGCGTGCGCAAACCCACTCGGTGTTGATTGTCATTCAAGGGGTGGACGCGTCTGGCAAAGACGGCGTGATTCGGCACGTGTTCAGCGGCTTAAATCCCAGTGGGTTTAGCGTCAGCGCGTTTAAAAAACCCACCGCAGCCGAACACGCGACTCATTATCTGGCGCGCTACCTCACGCACTTGCCCGTCCAAGGCTGTATGGCGGCGTTTAATCGCTCGTATTACGAAGACGTGTTGGTTCCCACCGTGCATCCCGAAAGCCTCGGGCTGCAAGGCCGCGCGCTCAAACGCTGCATCGATCGCAGGCTCGAGGAGATGGTGGTCTTGGAATCGGCGTGGGTGGCGGAGGGCGTTGAGGTCCTTAAATTTTATTTGAGCGTGTCGTATCGCGAGCAAGGGCAGCGCTTGTTGGCGCGCTTGGAGGATCCGCATAAACGCTATAAATTTTCAAAAGACGACGTCGTTGAGCGGCGCTTCTTTAAGGACTATCAAAACGCCGCCGCGACGATTCTGTCGCGAACGCATCACGCCGCGGCGCCGTGGTACGTGATTCCAGCCGACGACAAGCCCAGCGCCCGGGTGCTGTTGGGGACGATCGTGGCGCAGCGCTTGGCCGCGATTACGCAGACGGGAGAAATCAAATCCGCCGCGTTAAACGCCCAAGAGCGCGCCTGGCGCGATGAGCTCAAACGCTCCTTGCGGTGAGCGCCGTGGGCGCCCGGCGCCCTTGGGATTAAATCGGGCGTTCCAAGCTCGGGCTTTGCCCGGTCAGCAACTCGGCGCCGTTGGCGGTGATGAGCATTTCGTCCTCAATTCGAATGCCGAATTCTCCTTTGAGGTAAATGCCAGGCTCATTGCTGGTGGTGATGCCGGGCGTCAATAAAAAGGGATTGCCGCGCACCAAATAGGGCCATTCGTGGCCATCCATGCCAATGCCATGCCCCACACGGTGGGTGAAGGTCGCGTAGTCGGGACCGAATCCCGCCGCGGTGATGACCGCGCGCGCCGCGCGATCCACCTCGCCACAGGGCACGCCTGGACCGGCGGCTTTGAGCGCCGCGTGTTGCGCGGATTTGACGACCTCAAAGACGTCGCGCATTTTTGACGACGGCGTTCCGATGACGAAGGTGCGGGAGATGTCCGAGTGATAGCCGTCCACGGTGCAGCCCCCGTCGAACAACACAATTGAGCCTTCGCGAATGCGCGTCGGTTCCACCGACCCGTGCGGGAAGGCCGCGTATTCGCCCACCAAAACCAAATCGGCGGCGCCTTCGAAGCCCAATTGCGCGTGCGCCAGTCGCGACAACTCGGTGACCTCGTGTTGGGTCATGCCCGGTTTAATGCTGGCAATCGTGGCGGCGTAGGCTTGAATCGTCACGTCGGAGGCCAGACGCATCAAGGCGATTTCAGCGGGGCTTTTGTGCATACGACAACCCGCGGTCACCGGTGTTGCCGAGACCCACTGAACGTGGGGCAGGGCTTTTGCAAAGCCGTCGGCAAAGACAAAGCGAACGTTTTCTTCGAGGCCAATTTTCCCTTGGGTCAAGTGGCGATCTTTCAATCCGGCGGCCAGTGTGTCGTAGGGATTGTCATCCTCTTGCCAGGGGCGCACGTCCATCTCCTTGAGATCGGCGCCGTGGATCAGTTGTTCGCGCGCTCGGCCTTCTTCAAAGGCCGGGCACACCACGAAGGGCTTGCCGACTTTGGGAATGACCAAGGCCAATAAGCGCTCGCTCCCCCACCACGAGACGCCGGTGAAGTATTTGAGGGTGGTGCCCTCGCAAATCACCAGCGCGTCGAGGCCGTTCTCCTGCAGCAACTCCGTGGCGCGCGCCAATCGCTGTTGGCGCTCGGCCGGCGTGATTGATTGGCGACGGTGCGTTTGCGAACGCAGTTGGCGAATGGCGGGCGGTAAGTCGCTCGTTTCCGCGGCCGGGGCCGCAGACGCGGTACTCAATCCCGCCAGCGTCATTGCGCCCATTGACCATTGGAGGGCCTGTCGTCGATTGATCATCGCACTCTCCGAGTTGTTCAGTTACTATGGGCCATCATAGCGAATGGCAACGGACTGTGGGATCGTTCGCGATTCGAACGGGTGTGGTTTTGACGGGGTGGGGCGGGTTGATGCGACTATTAGAAGATGGGTACAGCGCCGTTCCTGCTGGAAAAATCGCCACCGTCGTCACGTGTCTGGAAATGACCCAAAAGCCGACCTTGAAGACCGTGGTGCCGCCTCACGTCATTGCGCGCGTCTTTGAACCAGAGGTCGATTGGTACCGGGATCTGTTTGGTCGCGTGGGGCGCGAATGGATGTGGTTTTCGCGGTTGCGTTTATCCCCCGAGGCCTTGCTCGACATCATTAGGCACCCGCTCGTGCAGATTTACGCGGTGCACGTCGATGGGGTCGCGGAGGGCTTGCTGGAGTTGGATTTTCGAGAAGCGCGCCAATGCGAGTTGGCGTTTTTTGGTCTCACAGCGCCGCTGCGCGGTCAGGGCATGGGTCGAGCGCTCATGAACGTCGCCATGGAAGAGGCGTTTGCCAAGCCCATTGAGCGCTTTTGGGTGCACACCTGCACCCTCGATGATCCGCGCGCGGTTTCGTTTTATCGACGCTCCGGATTTAACGCCTACGAGCGGCGCGTGGAAGTGGCGGACGACCCGCGTTTGCGCGGGGAAGCGCCGATCGACGTTCAGCCCGACGTGCCGCTCATTCGGCCCACACCATGAATAAATCCACCGGGTTGAATCGCATTTTAGGGTTGGGATTTGGCTTGGCCATCGCCTTTGGCAACACCGTGGGCGTTGGGATATTGAGCCTGCCGGGCGTGGTCGCCAAAACCGTGGGCAGTTCCTTTGTGTTTTTCGCCGTCTGGGTCGTTGGGGGACTGTACGCGTTTCTGGGCGCCATCAACGTCGGCGAATTGGCCGCCATGATGCCCTTGGTGGGGGGCTTTTACGTCTACGCGCGACGGGCCTTTGGGGAACGCATTGGGTTTATGGTGGGCTGGAACGATTGGATCGTAAACGTGGTGACCTTAAGCTACGCCGCGACCACCGCGGCGGAATTTGTATTGGCGCTGACGCCGTCGTTCAAAACCCAGGCGCTGCCCATCATTGCCCAGTTGGGCGTGGTGGAGCTGTTTGGAAAAACACCGCTGGAGTGGGTCACCGTGGGTGCGGCGCTGGTGATTGTGCTGGTGTTTTTGGGCATTCACTGGGTGGGGTTGCAGGTGGGAAGCCAGGCCCAAAACGTCATCAGCGCCGGTGTCGGCATGGTGTTGGTGGCGTTGGCGATCGCCGGGTTGTTTGTCAGCGCGCCGGCGTCCATCGCCGTGGCACCGGCGGCGCCTTCGATGCCGTTTTGGGCCTCGTTGGTGGTGGCCTTGCGCTTGGTGATTGTCAGCTACGATGGCTGGTACGGGGCCATTTACATGGCCGAAGAAACCGTGGACGCCAAGCGCAACGTGCCGCGCGCGATGATGGGGTGCGCGCTGTTGGTGACGGCGCTGTATCTGCTCATCAACGCGGGATTTGTGCACGCCTTAGGCATGCCAGCGCTCAGTCAATCGGCGCTGCCGGCCGCCGATGTGGCCAAAGCGGTGTTGCCGCAGGGAACGGATCGCTTGATCACCGCGGTGTCGTTGTTAACCATCTTATCGCTCATTAATGCTGGCTTTTTGGGAACGCCTCGGATTCTCTTGGCCGTGGCCCGCGATGGGCTGCAGGGCTCCAAAGCGGCCAGCGTGAGCGCCTCGGGGACCCCTCGAGCCTCGTTGTTGGTGTCGGTGGTCATGGTGACGATTCTCATGGTGGCGGCCTCCAAAAACGATTTGATCAGCATCGCGGGCGATTTGTTCGTGCTCAACTACCTGACCGCCTACGCGGGCTTGATTTGGTTGCGACGCATTGAGCCTGCGACGGAGCGCCCGTTTACCGTGCCCGGGTTTCCGCTGACCACCGCGTTGGTGCTGCTGGGGTCTGTTGGCTTTCTGTTGGCGGCGATCTGGGACGATCCGCCGACGGCCTTGATGGCCGCCGGCCTGCTGGCGGTCGGGCTCGTGGTGGCGGCAGGCTTGCGGCAACGGGCTCGGCAATCGCCTGGCAACGGGTGACGCTATAATTGAGCGACACGGAATCGCTCAACGGCGTCTCATCCGTGTCGGATTGGCAGATGGTTTGGGAGTGGAATGTGACCGCATCGGTGACCGGGTATGAATGCGTGCATTGTTCGGCCACGTTTCAAGTGGCCGCCGATCACCCCATGCAGTCGTGTTGCTTTTGTTTGCACCCCACCAAGTCACGCGCGCACCTGGGGGAGCTGTGGAATGGCCCCGCGCTGCCCATCCAGCACGACCGGCAGAGTTTTGTGGAGGCCATCGAGCAGTTTTTAAAAACCATCGGGCGTGGCTACGAGCTTGCCTTGCCGGCGTATCGCATCAGCGATCAATTAAAACCCGTGTGGATGCCATTTCGGCGCATTCGCGTGCGCTCCGAGCGCCGCGTGGAGCGCGGTTCGCCAAGCTCGGTCGTGCGTCAGGATTTCGAATTGGATGTGTTTTGTGGCGCGGGATTGGATGAGCATCTGGTCCAAGAGCTGCAACGCTTCGCCCAAGACGCGCCCCATTTGCCCAGTCCGCTCTTGGACGCAACGGCCTTGCGCGCGGGCGAGGCCTCCGACGATGATTTGGGCGTCCGAGCGGCCAGCAGCTTGAGGCGTTGGCTCACGGAACACCGTCCCGCGGTCAAAGCCCAAGAACTCAGTGCGCGGTTTTTAGAGGCGCCGGAAGCCGGTCAGTTGTATTGGATGCCGGTGTGGTTGCACGCTTTTGAATCGCACGGCGAGCAGTGCGTGATTGCGATGGACGCGGTGGAAGGGCGGGTGGTGGCGCATTTGCCTCGCAGCACGCAACCGGTCGATTACCTGCGCCATTTGATTCCCATCGGCACCAAAAAACCCTCAACAGAAGCCTTGCCGGATGAGCCCACTCTGCCCAAGGAATTGGCGCCGGCTTGGATGTTTTGGCCTTTGGATCGCTTGAGTGGTGTGGTGTTGGTGCTGTTGAGTTCTTTCACGATGAATCAAAATAATCGTTTTGCGCTCTTAGGCATTGCCCTCATTGTGTGGTTGGGCGGCGCGCTCTCGCGCGCCTACCTCACGCAATCCAAGCGCTTTGCGCGCAGTGGTCTTGCGGACGATCTGGGGAAGTTCAAGTACTACCGAAATCTCAACGCGATGGTGCAATCCTCAAGCGCCATTCTGGTCGCCAGTCTGGTGGTGTATTGGGTTCAACACGGGTTGATCGGACTGGTGGCGCCAACGGCGCCGGCGAACACGATGGTGGCCTCAGACCTCGGTCGTTCGGCTCAGCCGCAACCCGAGGCGCCGGCCTTGGCGGGTCAGCCGGCGAGCGTGGTCGCAAAAGAGGCTCCCGCTCCTCAGGAAATCGTCGTGGGCTCGGGTGGCGTGCCGGACATTGCGCGCGCGGTCGCGCTGTCGCGCCCCAACGACGTGATTCGAATCAGCGCGGAACTGCACCCGCAATACAACGCCCCCATCATCATTGACCACAATCTTAAAATTATTGGGGAGCGGGGATCGGAAGTCATTTGGCACAACGGCACTGGGCCGTTCGTGCAAGTGGTGGGTCAAAATCTCCACGTGAGCATTGAGCATCTGCACTTGACCGCCAAAAACAACCGCGGCGCGATCGTCGGCGCCACCTCGCCCCTAAATGATCACAACGTCCTCACCTTGAAAGACGTTTGGGTGGACTCGCAGGGCGCGTCGGCCATTCAGGTCTCCGGCAAAGGCAGCGTGGTCAACATCATCGGCGGCGGCTATCGATCGGATAAAGTGCCGATGGTGTTTAGCCATTTGGCGCAATTGAATTTAAAAGCCGATGATCAAATGGAGCCGCAAATCGAAATCAACCCCAACGGGTCCGAGCGGGTCGAGCACGCCATTGTGTTGTCGGACGTCAAAGCCGTGACCTTGGAAAGTGCGAATTTTATTGGCAACAGCGGCGCGAACGTGGCGGTCGTGGGCGACATTGAGGAAGCGCAAATGTTGGCGGTTTCCCCCAATCGCGCCGCCATGATGGCGGTGTTGGGGGACGCGTACGCCACCTTGCCCACCTATCAAATCACCGAGCCTGGTCGCTATCGAATTCATCAGGGACGCCTGGAAGTCTTGGAAGCAAAATAAGGGCCTTGATGGTTTTTGCCGTGAGCGCATCGCTGGGAATGGTTCTAATCAAATGAGTGTGTATATGACTCCCTCAACTACAGATCCGCTGGATTGGATTCGGGCGCAGCTGCACCGCGCACCCGATCGACTGGGTGTGGAAACGGACTTAGGCCGGCGCTACACCTACGCCGATCTCGAGGACGAGGCCGCGCGCTTTGCGCAGCTGTTGAACGAACACGGCGTCGCGCGCGGCGATCGCGTGTTGGTGCAAATCGAGAAATGCGTCGAGTCGCTGACGCTGTATTTGGGGTGTTTGCGTTTGGGGGCCGTGTTCGTGCCGGTCAACACCGCCAATACGCCCGCCGAATTGCAGTATTTTGCCAACGACGCTCAGCCGACGCTGGCGATTTTAAGGCCCGACGATGCGCCAGGCGCCCAGGCGCTGCGCGACGTGCACAGCATTCGCGCGACGGCGACCTTGGCGGCCCAACACGGCGGCTCCTTGGGAGCGGCGCTGGCCAGCGCGAATCGCTACCCCGACCCGGGGCCAATGGATGGCCAGTTGCTCGGCTCGCTCATTTACACCTCCGGAACCACGGGACGCTCCAAGGGCGCGATGCTGACGCGCGCGAACATCGCCTCGAACGGCGTGGCGTTGGCCTCGGCCTGGCACTTTACGGCGTCGGATGTGGTGGTGCACGTGTTGCCCATGTTCCACGTGCACGGCTTATTCGCGGCGCTGAGCACCACCTTGGCGGCGGGCGCCAGTTTGCGGTTTGAGAATCAGTTTGACGTCACGCGAACGATTGAACACTTTTCGCGCTCGACGGTGTTCATGGGCGTGCCGACGCATTACACGCGATTGCTGCAATCGCCGTTGTTGACCCGCGACGCGACCCGGTCGATGCGCTTGTTTGTGTCGGGGTCGGCGCCGTTGTTGGTGGAGACGCACGAGCGTTTTGAGCGCCAGACGGGTCACGTCATCTTAGAACGCTACGGCATGACCGAGACGTTGATGAACACCTCTAACCCCTATGCGGGTGAGCGTCGCGCGGGCACGGTGGGCATGCCCTTGCCCGGTGTGCACATCCGCCTAGCGAAGGCCGATGAGGCGGAGCCGATCGGCGAGATTCACATCAAAGGGCCTAATGTGTGTGCCGGCTATTGGCAAGACGCCGAAAAGACGCAAGCGGCGTGGACGGCGGATGGGTGGTTTAAATCGGGCGATTTGGGTTCAATCGATGAGCGCGGCTACGTGTCGATTGTGGGGCGCGCGAAAGACTTGATCATCAGTGGTGGGTACAACGTTTATCCCAAGGAAATCGAAACCGAGTTGGATGCCTTGCCCGGCGTTTTGGAAAGCGCCGTATTTGGGGTCATGCATCCGGATTTCGGGGAAGGCGTCACCGCCGCGGTCGTGCCGCAAAGCGGTGCCGTGTTGGAGGAAGCGCAGCTCTTGACGGCGTTGTCGACGGTGCTGGCGAAATACAAATGCCCGAAGCGCATTTTGGTGTTGTCCGAACTGCCCAGAAACACCATGGGGAAAGTTCAAAAGAATCTGTTGCGAAAAACCTATGAGCACTTGTATGCGCGTTCCTAGCAGTGCAGGCCTTGGGTTGGTTGCCAAGCCTGGGCTTGCACGCTTACAATGTCGTTCAGTGCGGGCGTAGTTCAATGGTAGAACTGTAGCTTCCCAAGCTACTAACGTGGGTTCGATTCCCATCGCCCGCTCCACGTTTGACGTGGCCTCGTCGCATCTCGGGGCGAACGCCGCCTCCCGCCGCCTCCCACCGCCAGGCCTAGACGCAAAGTGCCGCACGAACCCGCCGGTGTCCCTCGAGGCCTGCTGGGCGATCTCGGTTTCCGGGACGGAAACTCGCAGTTGGAGCGGATTTAGTACAAATGTCATCCTCTCGTTTCCTCAACTTTGGCACAATAGAGCGATCTTCGATTGGATCTGAGACCCGGTAAACGAAAGGAGCGAGCGATGAAACGATTGACTCAGTGGGTGGTGGCCAGCTGCGTGGCGTGGGCGGGATTATGTGCAACGACGACGGCGGCGCCCGTGACCTATCACATTGATCCGGTTCACTCCCGAATCGCCTTTTATGTGAATCACTTGGGCTTTTCGAACTCGGTGGGGGAGTTTCACATCCCGGACACCGCGTTTGCGTTTGATAACGCCGATTGGGCGCATTCGTCGCTGAACATCAAAATTCCTGTCAACGGCCTGGAGATGGGCGACGCGACCTGGAATGAGCACATTTTGTCGGACAACTGGTTGGACGCCAAAGCGTTCCCGACCATGAGTTTTGTGGCCACCAAAGTGGACGGGGGCAACGGCAAAGGCACGCTGCACGGCGATTTGACCATTAAAGGGGTCACGCGTCCGGTGAGCTTGGCCTTGACCTTGAACGGCGCGGGCGAACACATGATGAAGCGCGTGCAAGCCGTGGGTTTTACCGCCACCACGACCATCAAGCGTTCGGACTTCGGCATCAAGACCTACTTGGGTCCGGTGGGCGACGACATCACCATTCGCATCGAAGTCGAGGCCTTGGCGGATAAATAATCCATGCTGCGCTCGTCGGCAACGCGCTGGGGGATCGTCACCCGACTCCTACACTGGAGCATGGCGATCCTCATGATCGGGCTGCTGTGGCTGGGATTCACCATGGTCGCCATGCCCTTAAGCCTCGTCAAGATGAAGACTTATGCGTTGCACAAGTCGCTTGGCGTGACGGTGTTGTTGCTGGCGCTGCTTCGAGTGCTGTGGCGCCAAACGGAGCGCACGCCCGAGGCGCTCAGCGCCTCGGTTTGGCAGCGGCGCCTCGCCACGCTCGTGCAAGGGGCGCTGTACGCGGCGATGGTGGTGTTGCCTTTGTCCGGCTGGTGGTATAACTCCGCCGCGGGCTTTCCGTTGCAGGTGTTTGGGTGGTTTAATCTGCCGCACTTGGTGGAGGCGGATCCGGCGATGAAAAGCCTCGCGCACGCCCTGCATGTCGGGGCGGTGTGGGTGTTGATCGGGGCCTTGGCTGCGCACGTCGCGGGGGCACTCAAGCACCACTTCATCGATCGCGACGACACGTTCAAGCGCATGATTCATATGAGGAGAGTGGGATGAAACGCCGTGCAATGGCCCTCGCGGGACTCAGTCTGATGTGGATGGGGTGGGTGAGCGCGGCGGCGCCTAAGACCTACACCGTGCAAAGCGGCAGCAGCCTGACCTTTCAAGGCACGCAGCAAGGTGAAAAATTCAGCGGCGCGTTTAAAAACTTCGACGCGACCATCAAAATGGACGACTCGGCGTCCAACGCCAGTTTGTTTGATGTGACCATCCACCTCAAATCCACCGACAGTAAAAACGCCGAGCGCGACGCGGCCTTGATGTCCGCCAGTTGGTTTGATGTGGCCCATCACCCGGACGCGCATTTTAAAACTGTGGGCTTTCGCAGCACGCCTCAGGGCACGGTGGCGGACGCGGATCTGACCATTCGCGATAAAACCAAACGCATCGTATTCCCCTACGTCTTTAAGAAAACCCCCACCGGCGCCACCTTGGACGCCACCGTGCGCCTAAACCGCTTGGATTATGGCTTGGGCGCGGGCGAGTGGGCGGACGACTCCATGGTGGGCCACGCGGTGGACGTGCTCGTGCACCTCACTTTATCGTCGCCCAGCGCCGATCCCGCGCATCGCTGATCACGCGCCAGCGCATGACTTCAGCGCCAGCGCCTTTATGAGCCGTCCCTCGTCTGCCGAACAAGCGGCCGTGCGCGCTTTTCACGAGCGCTTGTTGCGGTGGTTTGAGGCGCACGGCCGTCACGACCTGCCCTGGCAGCGGCCCCGCACCCTGTACCGCGTCTGGGTCTCGGAGATCATGTTGCAACAAACGCAAGTGGTCACCGTCATCGGGTACTTTGAGCGCTTTATGCGCCGCTTCCCCACGGTGCAGAGTCTGGCGAGCGCGCCCCTAGATGAGGTGCTGGCGCATTGGTCGGGTTTGGGGTACTACGCGCGGGCGCGCCATTTGCACCGCGCCGCGCAGCTTATTGTGGCGAGCGGTCGCGCCCAGTGGCCGCGCACGCGTGAGGGCTGGACGGCGCTGCCCGGGGTGGGGGAATCCACCGCGGGGGCGATTTTGGCGCAAGCGCTCAACCAGCGCGAGCCGATCTTAGATGGCAATGTGAAGCGCGTGTTGACGCGGGTGTTTGCGGTGGCGGAGCCGGTCACACAGGCCGTGGATCGGCTGTGGGAGCTTGCGGATCGCATCACCCCGCTCGAGCGTCCGGCGGATTTTACGCAGGCGATTATGGATTTGGGGGCGACGGTGTGCACCTTACGCCGTCCGCTGTGCGAGCGTTGCCCATTGAGTGCGTCGTGTGCCGGTTTTAAACAGGGTGATCCCACGCGTTATCCCGTCAAATCCAAAGCCAAAGCCAAGCGCCAGGTTGTGAAGTGGTGGCTGATCCTGCGCACCGAGCGCGCGGTGTATTTGGAACAACGGCCAGCTCAGGGGATCTGGGGAGGGCTCTGGGGATTTAAGGAGTTTGAGTCGCACCGCGCGCTGTTGGCGTTTGTGGAGCAGGTGCCCAAGGGAGACTCTGGAGCGCTAAAACCCGTGGCCGCCAAAAAACACGTGTTGAGTCATCAGACCTGGGATATTCATTGCTTTGAGCTCAAATTACTTAAAAAGCCCACGCGGCTGTTGCCGGGCAGTTGGGTGGCGCACAGTGACCGCGACCAACGCGGCTTAGCAGCACCGGTTGCCGCTATACTAAAGGCCATGGTGTAGCAAAGGAACTCAGACATGGCCCGTGAGATTTATTGCACGTATTTAAAACACAACGCGGAAGGCCTGGATTACGTGCCGATGCCTGGGGAGCTGGGGCAGCGCATTTACAACCACATCTCCAAAGACGCCTGGAGCGCGTGGGTCAATCACCAAGTGATGTTGATTAACGAATATCGGTTAACGCCAATTGAGCCCAAAGCGCGGGCATTTTTAGTCGCCGAAATGGAGAAGTTTCTATTCGGGGAGGGCGCCACTTTGCCGCAAGAGTACGTCAAACCGGCTTCGGAGGCATAATTTTTGCGCTAAGTGATTGATTTTTCAGTTTAAGCCTTGACGAACGCGGTAGTTAACAGTCTAATAGCACTCCCTCCGACGGCCAGGTAGCTCAGTCGGTAGAGCAGCGGACTGAAAATCCGCGTGTCGCCAGTTCGATTCTGGCCCTGGCCACCATTAAATCAATGACTTACGTCATTTTGAGTAGTACGGTAAATCCTAAATCCAAGCCGTACTACCTTTTGAGTGACTGAATTATAGAGTTTTGGTGTAAAAGTCGCCGCCAGAACGCTCAGATCGCCCCAGAAGAATTTTTAACCCAATTTAAAATTTACTAAATAGAACAGCGCAAATATTGGTCAATTCAAAGGCTTAATTGAGATACGGTCAAGGGTTTCTATAACTTTATAGTTGACGCTCTGTGCGCACTGTGCTACAAAATCAAAACAAAATAGGCCAAACAAGCATGTAGGATAAATTCAGATTTGCGTAATTAATGGAGAGTAAGGCATAAGAACAAAATAGAGATAGCAATTGCGTAAAAACGATGAATATGAAGAGTAGTGTCGAAAAAATTAATTTGGATGATTGGTCAGTGATCACAATTAGTAATTGATAAAGAGGCGCAAACGAAAATACAACTTAAGAAACAAAAAATTGGAGGTTGGAGAATATGTTATTGGTAAATTTAAAAACTGAGGACTTGGTGCAAATAATTACTCCTGTTATTGCGCTAGTTGCTGTCATTATTATTCCATATATTCAGTGGAAAATTGCAAAACCGGCAAGCAGCTGACAACATATCTTCGAAAAGACAAATTTGGATTGATGAACTTCGCAAGGATTTCGCTGAATTTCTTACGATTGCGTCAAGGGTTGAGGAGTTGAGGCGACGTGATAAATCGGATATCACTTTAAAAGAATTTGATGATGCCAATTTAAGGGCACTTGAGTTAAGTATCCGGATTAAGTTGCGGCTAAATCCGAAAGAGGATTTGCATAATAAGTTAGTTGAAAGCATACAAGAGCTTTTTCGTGGGCTAAGTAACGATGTCTCAGATGAAACAACTGAACAAGAGATGGTCGTTCGGAAAAATTTTCTAGAAAACAGGAGTGCAATAGTGACGCAGTTGCAGGCGATCCTTAAGTATGAATGGGAGCGCGTGAAAAGCGGTAATTAGCGCTTATGACTTTCTGCGTACTGCCGAATTTCGTACGTATGCGCGAATTGTCGATACTGATTTTCTCTAAATGGTAGAGTCGAGGAATTAACTGCCGCCCCAAATGTCCGCCAGGGCAACCTATTTTGGCGGGCAGGTGGTTTTTTTGATAACGCGGCAGATCAAAAGTGCGTGTGTAGCTGGATCGATTCCGATACTAGTTTCTATTAAATCAATGAGTTACGCTTCCTTTAATCATAACAAAGCAGTCTCTTATCTCTGCTGCCCAAATGGAAAAAGCATTAAATCGATAAAAAGTTTGCATTTAGGGTGGCTGGTGCTGCGCGTAAAGTCATTTATGGCGCATGCCGGCAAATTTGATTCTTTAATGCCAGAAACTCAAAAAATATCAAAAAAAACAATCAACGCAGACTGAGTAAAGCGGAAAGTTCGAGATTGGATATCCGCACAATTTTTTTAGTTAAACGAAATTTATTAGCATACGATCCAACAAATAGTGCTTGTTGCGCTTTGCGCAATAAATATTTATAATCATTATATTCGCTAAGGTCGTTTCCGCTAAAAAAGGTGTGGTATGGGGTTGATTGTTTGTGGAGCCTTCAAGATGGCGTTTGCGCAATTGAGCCTCAGGTCTGTGGCGCTACTTTGCGATTAGCCTATGCGTCATGAATAATGATGTCACTCTCCCGTTTGTAAGTCAGTTTGATCCGCCGCAACAATCTGAGGGTAGTGGCGACCCGTTAGGTCTCTACGCAATCGCCAATTCGCTCGGCGTAAGGCTTGCGCCAGGAATACGAGAACGACAGAGTACGCCACGATTTCTCACATTAGCTTTGGTAGGCATGACTGTGTGTGAGGATGATTGGTCTGCTGATACAAACGCCATTTCGTCCTGGTTAATGTATGAGTGGCTGATCATTGAATCTTTTGTTAGACAATTGCGAGATAAATCAGAGTTGCAAGGTATCCCCGGGTGGGAAAAGGTGTTGTCAACCATTAGGTCAAATGATGTTGTTTGCGAACGCACTTATCTAAAAGCACCCTCCGATAATGGATTCCATGGAATATACCGCGTATTGGGAGTCAAGGCGGGAATTTTTGATGAATTGGGTAAGCCGCTTGAATTAAGCCGCCGTATTTTGTCTGCGTGGGAATCTGAGCAGGAGTTAGTGGGCTTTGTAGATGGCCGTGGTCCGGGCCGAGACTTTCGTCGATCTCTCTCAAAGGCAATTCGCAAGGGACAGGAAATCGGTCACGGCATTGACCTTGGCTCAAAAATTCGCAATTTAATTGTAGAGAACCTTCACCCGAGAAAAGCAGGGCGCAAAGAAAGCGAGGCCATATGGGATGCTCTTATGTGCAATGACACAATGCGTAGAGAGTACGCTCACAGCCTGATCTCAGTAAGCGGACAGAATGCTTGGTATAACGCATCTGATAGCGAAGCTGCCTATCACGAATGGCTAATTAAACAGACAACCGCGAATGATCTTATGAGGCAATTACTGATCTCAATTCGCGGCTACGAACGGTTAGCTCGTTTGCTACAAGATGCTTTCAGTGAGATTCTTTGGATCTCCACCAATGACCCGCAACCGGTGAGTTTTAAGAAACTCGGTTTGGGTTTCTCAATTGTTCATGCCAAGGAAGAATTTTTGAAGGCTTACTACGATGCAGTTAGTTGTTTACGTGAAATCGATCCAAGTTTATCGGCGCGTGTAGAGCGCCTATTTGGATGCTTAGGTGACGTAAATTCATCCGCCGATTTTGCGCAAGCTCTCGTCGAGCATCACATCCGAATTCAGGCCTCAAAGTCACCAAACGGCAAACGACCCTGGTTTGATCTGATTGAAAATAGGGGAGTAGCCGTACGGCCGGCTTATGCAATGAGTCGGTTTGATCCTGACCCATCGTCCTACGTATACCGGTATCGATGTCGCCCGCTAACCAGTTTTGCAAGGCAACTTGGACGGATTGGTCATGACGAGGGAGCTCTCTGATGGCGCGCGCCAAGAGAAGTGATGACCTACAATGCGCAATGCTTTCACTTTGGCAGCCACCTCCCAATGCAGGTGACCCGATTGGTGTGTTAGCAACTACCTTTACTTTGGACACTGCGTTGTTTGAAGAGGAGTGTTTGGCGCGTTTCGTTGGGATTCAAAGTGACCCAATGCGAGACGGGGCTATATACCTCATAGAACGTGAGGGAAAACTGGCGTCTCTCAAATGCGCAGCAGTCATAACTGACATTCATCACTGTGCAGGAGTCCGCAGTCTGCGTTGGGATATCCTCGCGGCACGCCCTACCCGAGGCGTAATGCACGCAAAATTGAGTTTATTGGCGTGGCGTCGCCATGTCCGTGTAATTGTGACATCCGCTAACTTGACAAATGATGGTTATCGTCGCAACCAGGAGTGTGGTGCAGTAATTGACTTTAATGATACATACTCCGATCGATCACTTATTGATCCGCTGCTCGAATACCTAAGCGAGATACTTGCAATAACATCAAGTTCTGCTAAAAAGCGCGCTCAAGAATTTCTGCTCTGGGTGGATGAGTTTATCCAAAAGGACGCTATAAATTCAGTCAGAGGACTGCAGCGTCGATTCATTCTTCTCGGGCCTAATCGTACAAATTTTTTTGAGCAACTTGAAACGATTCTACCTGAGGAATCCCCAGAACAAGCGCACATTGTCTCGCCTTTCTTTGATCCAAAAATGCGCGAAAATGGACCGGAAAACAGGCTTTGGGCGTTAATGAAGAAACGCGGAACAGCTGAAGTTCATTTTCATGTCGCGGGTGAGGAATCCGCAGACCCAAAGGGGTGGAGATTGCGGATTCCTCAACACGTATTACGTGCCACACCGAAGGGTCGTTCTGGTGTAAATGCCCTTCTGCATCCAATACTGGTGGATAAGGTTGCCACAGATGCCGGACCGGAGAGGCGGCCATTGCACGCCAAGACATTTATGTTTATCCATGAAAAATGGATGGCCCTGATTGTTGGTTCAAGCAACTTTACGTCGGCTGGAATGGGGGTTAACGCGGACTGCTGTAATTACGAAGCAAACCTTGTATATGTTTTAAGAGCTCCTGTCACTAATCCATTACGCAACTCATTGATGGTGCGTGCGATACGCGGCGAACAAGCTGTAGGTGGCAGTTCCACGATTATATTTGATCCGGTTTTTGACGTAGACAGCACTGAAGATAGCAAACGTCCACCGTTGCCGGCGTTCTTTCGTGAAGCCACTCTTGATGCAGTGGATGAATCGTATTGCCTCTTAACGCTGACCTTTATGCCTCAATCCCCGCTATACGAATGGAAGATTTTCTTCGAGCAGTCGAAAATTATGACGAGCTCGGATTGGCGATCACAGTCCGAGCCTACCGAATTTCAGTTGCAGATATCTAGAGAAAAGACCCTTCCATCAGTATTGGATGTGACTTGGGGTGATGACTCTCATGTTGCGGACTGGACTGTGAATGTCAATAATGCTAACGCTATCCCCAATCCGGTTGAATTCAAGGGCATTTCATTAGAGAGATTGCTCCAGATACTTAGTTCAAGCCGGCCGATTTATGACGTACTTCGATCTTTGAATCGACGGTCATCAGATGATGACGAATTCGACGGTGATTTAAATACCGCTGCGATTGACCCTCATTCTAAAGTGGACACCACTGGATTCCTGTTGAAAAGGGTTTGCCGTGCTTGTTGGGCAATACAGTCCCTACGATCTCAGCTCGAAAAGCCGCTAATGTCCTTATCGGCATTGAACTGGCGAATATATGGCCCATTGGGGGCTTACGCCATCCTTGAGGCAATGCAGCGGCAATGTGATCCTGGCCTGCCTGATGAGTGGGCTTTTCTGCTCTGTGAATTGTGGCGAGAACTCGTTTTTGTTCGATTGAAAAGCGATGACGATCGTGCGCTAGAGAGCGGGTGTGCCCAGATGATTAAGAATCTGGTCACCGATGTACACGAACGTCTTGAAAAGATACTTCCTCAGTGCACTGATGCGCTGAAAATGTATGTGAGTGACGCTATTAAAGAGTCGAAACATGAAACTCCCTAAGTCCTTGAATCTTCATGTGGAAGGTCATCTTTCTGTCTCGGATGCTATCCGTCAGAAGCGTACTGCCGACGTGATTCTTTCCCGCCTTGTGTGTCAGCCTGGAATCATTCTCGGTGATGAGGTTGGAATGGGCAAGACTTTTGTGGCTCTTGCCGTAGCGTCTGCCAACGTTGTGCAGGATCCAACGCGTCCGGTGGTCATCATGGTGCCCAGGTCAGTTGTCAGCAAATGGGCGCGTGATAGCGAAACCTTTCGAGTGGCTTGCTTGAATAGTGCTGAGGATCGTAGGGTATTTCGAGTGAAAATTGCAGAGACTGGAGTAGATTTTTTAAAGCTGCTCGATGACCCTATTGAAACTCGAGCGACGGTTATTATTCTCGCCCATGGAGCGCTGAATCGCCGATTAGCGGATCGATGGGTCAAGCTGGCGATTTTGCAAGCCGCGATAAAGAGAAGGCATGGTGCGGCTGAGTTGCGCAATCGAATAGCGCGATTTGCTCCAATGATTCTAGATGGTTCCAATAGAGTAGGGGAGCGCTATGAGCTTTATATACAGTTGCTTGAAACAACCCCGGATCAATGGAAAAAAATATTAGTCAGCGCCCATCGACTGGACGAGGCAGATGACGATCCAGTTCCGGATCATTTTCTAAAAGCGATGGACTCTGTAGATTTGACAGAGGTCCTTGAGCGTGTCGTTGACGTGATTCCGGAACGTACATCCGCCAAACTAGAAGAACGTATTCGAGAAGCCAAAAAAGTATTAGATAACGCAGATGGCGGTGTCTTGCCGAAGATATGGCAATCGACCCTTAATCATATGAAAATATCTCTTCCATTGCTAATACTCGATGAGGCACACCGTGTACGTCACAGCAGTAGTCAGTTAGCGCAGTTATTCGTTGAATCGAGTGAAGATTTGGACAATGAGGCCAAATTATCGGGTTGCTTTGAAAGAATGCTCTTTTTAACGGCGACGCCTTTTCAGCTTGGACATGGGGAATTAAGAAACGTATTGTCGCGGTTCGAGGCAATTTCATGGCGCAGTATACGCGCTCCAATTATGGATCAGCATGAATTCAGGCGTGCAATCGAGGCGCTTGTCGAAAAGCTTGATGTCATGCAAACGACGACAGATCGACTTGAGAAAGCCTGGAAGAGGATGCTTCCATCTGATCTGATAGAGGCCAGAGCGGATTACGGTGAGGATTGGTGGTTCAAAGCCGTGCAGGGTGATGATGGAGATTGTCTCAGCATTAAAAATAGTCACATTCGGTCTGTCATGTTGGCGTTTAAAGATTCTCTTTCCGAAATTGAGAGTGCCCAAAAACATCTGCGGAAATGGGTGCTGCGCAACACACGTTCCCGCTTTCTTCCGGAGCCTCATCAATATGTTCGACGGCGTGAGCGCTTTGAGGGCGCCGGCGTTTTAAACACCCAAAACGAGGAAGGCAGGGTTGCTGGAGGGCTTCGTGTGTCGCCAGAAAATGCATTGCCGTTCTTATTGGCTGCACGCCTGTCGACTATCCCGGAGTGCCCAAGGCTGTTTAGCGAAGGAATCGCATCGAGTTATGAGGCTTTATTGGACACCCATCAAGAAGATGCTATGAATCAAGGTGGGGTTAATGTGCTGATCGATAAGCAAGCGTTGAGAGGTCAATGGTATGTGGAGCGCCTTCGGTTGGTTGTAAGTGAGCTTAAAGCTAAGGGTAATGACGTACATCCGAAGATAAAAGCGACCGTAGATCTCACCATGCAACTTTGGCGAAGTGGCGCGAAAATTCTCATATTTTGTCATTTTCGGCAAACCGGTGCTGCATTACACCAATATTTGTCACGCGCAATGCTTCACGAGGTCGAATTGCTTGCGAGTAAAGAAATAAAGTGTGACCAAAAGAGCGTCTCTGATGAACTCGGTCGAATTGCCAGCCATCTTGATCGCGGCCGGCCGGCAGCGCGCAAAGTTATAGATATTGTCAATGAAATGCTGGATCAGTACGACTCGCTTAGAGATGCTGATTTCCGAAAAAGTTTTCAGGAAATTATCTTGCGATTCTTACGCACACCTACTTTCTTAGTCCGATACGCCGACCTAACCGGTTCTCTGAAGGCTGATGAGTGGGTGGTGAAAATGTTTAATAAGAGAGATGCCTCTGGAGAAAGATTAGCGGATGTTATTCAAAAATTCCTTGAATTTTTATCGTCGAGGGTATCCGATTCTGATCGAACAGCCTACTTAGAGGCTTTACAAAGAATTCAAACAGGGTCCCATGCAGGCGCGGACGTTGATCAATCCTTCACCGATGATGAGGTGCAGGTTGGCGCTCGACATCGATTGGTAGGTAATGTAAGACGGGTATACGGCGAAACCGCGCATGACACGCGTGAACGCATTATGCTGGCTTTTAATACACCTTTCTATCCTGAAATTTTAATTGCCAGTAGCGTCATGGAAGAGGGCGTAGATTTACATCTTAACTGTAGACATCTAATACACCATGATCTTGATTGGAACCCCAGTTCGCTTGAACAGCGTATTGGGAGAATTGACCGTTTATCCTCAAAGGCTGAGCGCAGTGGAAGGCCGATTCAAATTTATTTTCCGTATCTTGAGGGCTGTCAGGATGAAAAGCAGTTTCGGGTAGTGATGGATCGGGAGCGCTGGTTTGGAGTAGTTATGGGCGTAGAAGATTCAATGTCAAGGATTCTTGAGTTAAGTGCTTGGGAAATAGAACGCATGTCGAATCAAGCGCCTATACCTGCAGCCCTTGTTGAGAAGTTGCGGCTTCGGTTGGCAATTTAAGCTAGTTTAGTATAGTTATCGCGCACCGATAAATTACTGCCGTAGATTTGTAGCGACGGAAATACATGTAATGACACAGTAATTTCGACGCTGTAAACGATTCTGTGTAAGTGCTCCGGGACGCTGTAAACGATTCTGTGTAAGTGCTCCGGCACATCCTAGTGAACGAACCTTTGAACTCGATCACCGTATTCGATTATAAAGCGGTTTAACGCCATCCGCCAGTTCTGGATTGGCATCGTCCATTTCTTAGACGCCTGGGTGATGGCTAGGTAAATGACCTTGATTGCCGATTCATCACTGGGGAACAACTTACGCCTCTTTGTTGCGCAGCGTATCACGCTGTTTAATGACTCAATAGCGTTTGTTGTATAGATCGCTTTACGGATGTCCGGAGGGTAGTCGAACAACGTCCTGAGGTTCGCCCAGTGGGTGTTCCAAGACTTGGCAATGCTCGGGTATTTATCATTCCAGGCTTGTCCAAAGCGCTCTAATTCGGCTACTGCTTGATCCTCAGTTAATGCCTGGTATACACGCTTAAGATCAGTTGTTACGGCTTTATAGTCTTTCCAGGTGACGTAGCGTAGGCTGTTTCTGATCATGTGCACCACACACAGCTGAACACGGGTTTCTGGGTATTCAGTGTTAATCGCCTCAGGGAAGCCTTTTAAGCCATCCACACAGGCGATTAAGATGTCTTGCACCCCTCGAGTTTTAAGCTCAGTTAAAACCGACAACCAGAACTTGGCTCCCTCATTGTCCGAGATCCATAACCCCAAGAGTTCTTTTTTACCCTCGAGATTGACCCCTAAAGCCAGGTAAATCGACTTATTCACCACCCGTAAGTTGTCACGGATTTTAACAACGATACAGTCGAGATATACGATGCAATACAGCGGATCTAGGGGCCTTGATTGCCACTCAGTAATTCGCTCTAAAACCCGCTCAGTGACCTTAGACACCAAGGTTGGTGAGACGTCAGCGTCATACATCTCTTT